>MLJW01000062.1_pt1 | contig 136428 bp, 139 predicted proteins | sample 888231 | NCBI WGS metagenome assembly MLJW01 (sample SAMN05788063, study PRJNA343431) | mine drainage metagenome | isolation source: sample collected from the inflow into an acid mine drainage treatment plant... | place: Germany: Lusatia, lignite mining district | reverse complement strand
GCTGGACAACAAGGACTGGAAGCCCGAGCTGGACACGCCGGTGGCGCAGCTGGCCGAGGAGATCTACCAGCCGGTGCGCAACTTCCTGGCGCACAAGGACTACACCACGGCGATCGACGTGAATCCGCACTACATCACGCCGAAGATGCTGCAGATGCGCTTGCAGAAGGTGATGGACGAGTACGTCGCCGGGGTGGCGACCTACTACAACACCAACGACAAGATGCTGGCGGTGGCGGAAGAGAAGCTGGAGATGCTGAAGGAAGACTCGCTGAAGATGCGCGCCAAGGATCTGCACGAGCTGTTGCGGGCGTGGGAGAACTACCACCGCATCATCACCGCCGAAGCGCACATGAAGCACATCCAGTTCCGCGAGGAATCACGCTACCCCGGCTTCTACTACCGCACCGACAAGAACTTCGTCGATGAGAAGAACTGGCACTGCTTCGTCAATTCGGTCTATGACAAGAACTCAAAGAAGTGGACCTGCTTCAAGCGCAAGCACATCGACCTCGTCGATAAGTCCAAGCTGTTCAAGGCAGCCGCTCACTGAATCTCCTTGGTAGTATGATGTCCCTCCCGGGCGCTCAGGCGCCCGGGCTATTTTGAGGTAAATGAAATGGCCGACGACAATCCATTCCCGACCAGTCCGGTGATGCCGGAGATGTTCGACGGCGGCAAGGTGATCCAGTTCAGTTGCCACAAGGGCATCGCCTGCTTCAATGCCTGCTGCAAGAACATCGACATCAGCCTGACGCCCTACGACATCCTGCGCCTGAAACAACGCCTGGGCATCACTTCGACCGAGTTCCTGGAGCTGTTCACGCTGCCCTACGAGATCGAAAAGGACGGTATCGCCGGCGTCAAGCTGCGTCCGGTCGAGGGCGGCAGCGCCTGCCAGTTCATGACCGACGAGGGCTGCAGCGTCTATGAGGACCGGCCCACCGCCTGCCGCTATTACCCGGTGGCGCTGCTCTCGATGCGCCGCCAGGACGAATACGTCGATCGCAACGCCTACGCCCTGGTCAAGGAGGAGCACTGCCTGGGGCACCTGGAGCCGCGCTCGATCAGTATCGACGACTACCGCAAGGAGCAGGGCCTCACGGACTACGACGAACTGGCCCGCGGCTGGCGCCAGCTGATCCTGAAGAAGAAGTCCTCGGGACCGAGCATCGGCAAGCCCTCCAAGCGCAGCCTGCAGCTCTTCTTCATGAGCTGCTACGACATCGACCGCTTCCGCGACTTCGTCACCAGCGCCTCGTTCAACCTGCTCTACGACATCGCCGAAGACGAGCGCGCCAAGTGGCAGGCCGACGACGTGGCGCTGATGCAGTTCGCTTTCCGCTTCCTGCGCCAGGTGCTGTTCGGCGAGGAGGAGGGCATCAAGATGCGCGAGGCCGCCGCCGAGGCCCGGCGCCGGCAGGTCCAGGACAACCGGCTGCGGCTCGAACTCGAAGCCGCCGAGAAACTGGCGCGGCAGGAAGACGACATGGCGGAAGACTGAGCATGACCCCGGATGATCTGGTCACGCTGGCGCCCCAGCGCATCGCCTCTGAACCCTACTACCAGCCCACCGGGGACGAGGTGGCGCTGTTCGAGGCCGCCCATCGCCACCGCCTGCCGATGCTGCTCAAGGGGCCGACCGGCTGCGGCAAGACCCGCTTCGTCGAGCACATGGCCTGGCGTCTGGATCGTCCGCTGGTCACCGTCGCCTGCCACGACGATCTGACCGCTTCCGACCTGGTCGGCCGCTACCTGATCGTCGGCGGCCAGACCGTCTGGATCGACGGACCGCTGACGGCCGCGGTCAGGGGCGGCGCCATCTGCTATCTGGACGAGATCGTCGAGGCACGCAAGGACACCATGGTGGTGATCCATCCGCTCGCGGACGGCCGGCGCATCCTGCCGATCGACAAGCGCGGCGAGGTGTTGCACGCGCCCGACGACTTCATGCTGGTCATCTCCTACAACCCCGGCTACCAGAGCGTGCTGAAGGAGCTGAAGCAGAGCACCCGGCAGCGCTTCATCGCCTGCGAATTCGATTATCCCGACGCCGCCACCGAAGCGGGCATCGTCGTGCGCGAATCGGGCCTGGCTCCCGAGCTCGCCGCCAAGCTGGTGAAGTTCGCCCGGATGACGCGCAACCTCAAGGGCAATGGTCTCGATGAGGGGGCCAGCACCCGGCTCCTGGTCCATGCCGGGCAGTTGATCGCCGCCGGCCTCTCCCCCGCCGTCGCCTGCCGCGGCGCCATCGCCCAGGCCATCACCGACGATGCCGAGACGCTCGCGGCGGTGCAGGAGTTGTCCGCCTCGCTGTTCTGATGGGCGGCCTGTCCCTCGGGGAAATCACCCGGCGGCTGGAGGCCTGGCTGGAGGTGGAATTCACCCTGCAGGACGTCAGCGGCTTTGCCCGGGCGATCGCGACGCTGGCACCGGACGGGCAGAACTTCGTCCTGGACTGGGTCCAGAAGCTCGCGACGGCGCACGTGCAGCTCGCCCATCTGTTCGCGAACCGGGCGCCGGGGCTGCTGGCGCGCGTAGATCGACGTCTGATCGAGGCGTGGCTGGTCGAGGCGCTCGACGCCATCGACAGCGAGGGACTGCAGGCGGCGGTGGCGGTGCTGCGCGATGCCGAACGCAACCTGGCACAGCGTCAGAACCGTGCCGAGGGCGTGGCTCTGGCCGATTTGCGCGGCATCTTGCTGACCGTCGCCCGCGGTTTTTCCGGGCGGCGCCTGCAGCTCGAAGCGAGCGAAGGGGAGACCGCCTGGACCGACGGCGAGACCCTGCACCTGCCGGCGCTGATGGCGCGCCTGCCCTCGGCGGCCGACAACTTTGCGCTGTACAAGGCGCTGGTGGCCATGCTCTGGGCGCAGGGACGCTTCGGCACGACGCGCGCGCTGGCCGAAGATGCCTTATCCGGTCACCCCTTCCCGGAGCGTGCGCTCGCCTGCTTCAACGCGCTGGAAACCCTGCGCCTGGAAGCCTGCATCGCGCGCGAGCTGCCCGGACTGGGCCGGGACATACGGCGCTTCAGGCAGCAGGGAGCGCCGCTGCCCCCCGCCTGGCGAGGCTACGCCGAGCGTCTGGGCGATCCGGGAGCGAGCTTCCGCGACAGCCTCGAGCTCGTGCCCGAGGCCTTGTCCGGGGAACTGCCGCCTCCCGCCCATCACCAGTGCGAGCTGCGGCCGGAGGCGGTGGGCGCGCGCATCGAGCGGGAAAAGATGCTGTTGCGGCTGCGCCTGTCAGAGCTGGCCGGGCTCCCGCCCGAACTCGGCGAGGAGGAACAGGCCAGGCGCTTCGAGCTCAGGCAGCGCGAGGATCAGAGCGGTGCCGCGGGCGAGCTGGAATTGTTCCTGAGCGATGCGCCGGTAGCCCCGCCCGAGGACGTGCGCCAGTTGCTCGCTTCGGTGCGCTTCGATTTCGGCGAAATCCCGCCGGAGTATCTGCTGGCGGCGGGACCGGGCGAATACGCTGCCCAGCGGCAGCGCGAGATCAGTAGGGATCCGGACCAGGTCTGGCAGGGCAGCTACCACGAGGAGGGGGCGATCCTGTATCCGGAATGGGACGTCGGCCGCGGCCACTATCGCAAGAACTGGTGCGTGATGCGCGAGAAGGAGGTGCCGCCCGGCGATCCGGATTTCGTCCGCCAGACGCTGGTCAAGCACGGCACACTGGTGCGGCGGCTGCGCCGCAGCTTCGAGAGCATGCGGCACGAGGAGCGGCTGCAAAAGCGCCAGGCGCACGGCGAGCAGGTCGATCTGGACGCCCTGGTCGAGGCGCTCTCGGAGTCGAGCGGCGGCGGCGAAATGAGCGAGCTGCTGTACGCGCGACTGTCCCGAACCGGACGCAACATCGCCGTCGCCTTTCTGGTGGACATGAGCGGATCGACGAAGGGCTGGGTGAATGACGCCGAACGCGAGGCGCTGGTGCTGATGTGCGAGGCGCTGGAGGTACTGGGCGACCGCTACGCGATCTACGGTTTCTCCGGGATGACCCGCAAGAAGTGCGAGCTGTTCCGCATCAAGCGCTTCGACGAAGCCTACGACGAAGCGGTCAAGGCGCGCATCAGCGGCATCCGGCCGCAGGACTATACCCGGATGGGCTTTGCCCTCCGGCATCTGTCGCGCCTCTTGCTCGATGTCGAGGCCAGGAGCCGCCTCTTGATCACGCTCACGGACGGCCGGCCGGAAGACTACAACGACCACTACCGCGGCGAATACGGCATCGCGGACACCCGCCAGGCGCTGATCGAGGCGCGCCGCGCCGGCATCCATCCGTTCTGCATCACCATCGACCGGGAAGGGCACGACTATCTCGCGCGTCTGTATGGCCCGGCGCGTTTCGTCGTGCTCGATCAGGTGGCGGCGCTGCCGTTCAAGGTGGCGGAGATCTACCGGCGGCTGACAGTATGATCAGGACGGATACGGCCCTGGCAGCGGCCCGAAGCCGGGGCAGGCGTTGGTCGCCAGCAAAAATATGTCCTTGAATCGGCAATAGGCGGTATCGGCGCGGACCGACCCATAAGCCGAGCTGACGATATTGAGGCCGGGGATCAGGGCTTCGAGTTGCTCGGGTTCGGTGACGAAGTGCCGGCATTGCCGACAGGTCAAGGCTGCTGTCATGGCGGCTTGGGCGCGGGGCGGGCTCCGCCCCGCGCCCTATGCTCACATGGCCGACCAATGATCGGCAAACACGTGGGCGGAGAGGTAATAGCCGAGCACCACGTTCACCGCGACGCCGATCGTGAAGGCGGAGAAGGTTTTCCACCCGACCGGCTTGAGTTCACGGAGGCGGGTGGTCAGCCCGATGCTCAGGAAGCAGAACAGAAATGCCCAGGTGCGCAGGGAAACCAGGGGCATGATCAGCGCCGGCTTCACCGTCTGGTTGAACTCGGCGGTGGTGTAGCCGCTGGTGATCATCGTCATCAGCAGCGAAGCGACGAAAAAACCGATCACGAACTTGGGGAAGCGCCGCCAGATTTCCTTCGCCTCCGGTTTGTTCCCGGTCTCCTTCTTCTCCCAGACCACGGTGGCGATCAGCGCCCAGACGATCGACCAGATGCCGATCCACAGGTCCCGGCCGATGACCTTCATCAGCGTGAAGGCCTTGATCGCGGCGTCCTCGTGTCCCGCCATCTTGCCGTAGGCGCTGGCCGCGGCGAAACCGGCCGCGTCGGCGAATTCCGAGGTGCCGATCCAGGCGCCGGCCACCCCGGCGGAGAGACCGAGCGCATTCGAGACGAAGGGCAGCACCAGGATCATCACCAGCGCCCAGCCCACCACCAGGGTGACCGAGGTGTAGAGATCGTCCTTTTTCGCTCCCACCGACGCGGCGATGGCCATCGAGGCGGAAACTCCGCACACCGATCCGCCCACCCCGATCACGGCCGCGAGCCGCCGGTCCAGTCCGAACAAGCGGGTCGCGCTGAAATAAATCACCGTGCAAGTCACCAGGGAAATGAAGGTGGCCTGGGCGATCGCGACCGGTCCGGCGGTCAAGACCAGCGTGATCGGGAAGGTCGCGCCCAAGAGGACGATGCCGAGCTTGACGAAATACTCGACCCTGAAGGCGCTATCCATCCACTTGGGCAGGCTGAACAAGTTGGCGATGATCAAGCCCACGACCAGCGCGACCAGCGGTGCTTCAAGATTGAACTCGGCGGCGTTTATCCATCCCGAGACGGAGAATATCGCCATGGATAAGGCGTAGAGGAAAATGAAGGCGGGAATGAACTGACCCAGCCTGATGCCCATGATGCGGCAACTCACGCCGAACAGCACCAGCCAGAAGATGAATTGCAGGAAATACAGGCTGGCGTTGTTGGCGAAGTGATCCGCCAGTTGGTCCAGAGAGGACCATTTCAATCCCCCGGGATTGATCGCCAGCGCGGACAGCGCATGACTGCCATTGTTGAAGAGAACGACCGCTACCGCCATCAGCCCGATACCGAACCAGATCGCCCACCAGTCTTCTTTTAAATACAACTCTTTCCATCCCATGGATTGAGCCTTCTCGGGCTCACCGCTTTCGTTCCATGCGTCCTGTGTCTGTCCCATTACAAAACCCTCCTTGGCTGGCTACGTTTTTATAGTTCCCGGCGCCGATGCCACCGGGCTATTGCGACAAGATTGCTCCGTGCAACGCCATACCCGCTGAGACTTTTATCAGACTGCAGACTTCGGATTCCTTATGGGCGCGTCCCTCCTTTCTTTGCTTGTCTTGCGATTATTTCTCGAGTTCGGCTTTGATCTGTACGAAGGTCTTGGCGATTTCGAAGGTGAGGACCGGGACGCCGAGTTGGCGGCCGATCTGGGTGGCAGAGAAGACGCCGATCACCATTTCCTTGCCGCTTGCCGCATCCCGTTCGACCACCAGCGCATGCTGGCGACCGACCTCCTTCAGCGTCGCGACGATGTGCCCGACCTCGGCGCGTTGCACCGTGGCGATGTCGAAGACCTCGATGGCGCTGTGCGGCACCATGAGATCGGCGACGCAGAGTTCGCCATGCCTGCCGCCGTTTTCAGACAGCATCTTGATCGGCTTTTCGCCCAGCGTGTCGCGCGCGGTGATCAGTCCCTCGACTTGGCCATCGGCGCCCAGGACCAGCAGCAGACGCACGCTGCGCGAGATCATCGCCTGGTTGGCCTGAGTCAGCGTGGCGCTCGCTGTTATGGTCGCGGCGGCGATCCGGCGCAGATCGGTCATCGCCGCTATGGCTGGACTGTCTGCCTTGATCGGCTGCGGTGGAAAAACGCCGGGAGGCGGCTGGTAGGCAGCGCCGGCTCCCATTCTGGCCATCGGCAGGGGCTTATAGACGGTTCTTTCCATCATCGGGTCCTGTCGTTTTTGACGGCCGGGCCACTCCGTCTGGGCTTGATCCTGGCCCGGGCTATTTCTTGGTGATCTCTTCCAGTCGGGTCGCCCGGATCAACTGGCCGTCCAGGCCGGCGTCCTTCATGCTGCCGCCGTAGGCGACGCTCATCAGCTGCGAATAGTATAGCACCGGCATGTTGAACTTCGTCCCCTGCTTCTTGTTGATCTCGGACTGATAGACTTCCACATTCGCCTGGCACAGCGGACAAGGCGTGACGATCATTTCGGCGCCGTGGTCGTAGGCGGATTCGACGATATCGCGGATCTGCTTCTGGCTCTTCTCCGGCTCGGAGAAGGCCAGCGCGCCGCCGCAGCAGGTCACCTTCTGATCGTAGGCATCGAGCGCCTCGCCGCCCAGCGTCTCGACCAGCTTGTCGAGGTACTTCGGATTCTCGAAGGACTCGCCGTCGATGCCGAAGGGACGGTTGGTCTGGCAGCCGACGTAGCCGGCGAACTTGACGCCCTCGAGCGGCTTCTTCACCGGTTTCTTCAGTTCGTCGTAGCCGAAATCCTCGATCAGCACCTCGACCATGTGGCGGATCTTGACCTCGGCCTTGTAGTGCAGGCCGGCGGCGGCGAGCGCCTCGTTGGTCTCCTTCATCAGGACGCTGTTCTCATCCAGCCGGTCCTTCGATTCGCGCGCCCCGAGCCAGCAGGCGGCGCAGGTGGCGACGATGTCCTGGCCGGGGAGATGGGTCTCGGCCAGCGCGAAGTTGCGCGCGTTGATCGCGATGCGCGGCAGCTCGCCACCTTCGGCGTAACCGATCGAGGCGCCGCAGCAGTTCCAGTCGGGAATCTCGGTCAGCTTGACGTCGAGCGTCTTGCACATCGAATTCACCGAGGTCAGGTAGTTCGAGGCCGAGGCCTTGAGCTGCGAGGAGCAGCCGGGGTAGAACGCGTATTCCTTCTTTGCCATTTCTCTCTCCGTTGAAGCAGCCGGTCAGTTGACCAGACCCTTCTTCTTGTCCTCGATTTCGCGCGCCTTGGCCACGATCGCGTGGAAGCCCTTGAGATCCTTCAAGCTGTGGCCGCCGAAGATCTCCATCGGGTTCAAGCGCTTCGCCTTCATCATCCCCAAACCGATGCTCTGCATGCCCAGTGCGGTCTTGATGCCGGAGACGAGGCCGTCCTTGAAATAGAGGCCGAGCGTCAGCTTGAGTTCATTGACGCGGCCCTTCTTGACCAGGTTGTTCCAGAACAGCGTCGCGAACTCGCGCGTCGGCTGGTTCTTCGGCGCCAGTCCCAGGCGGTGGGCGTAGCTGGCCAGGCCGTGCATGATGTGGGTGATCGGCAGTTGCCGCGGGCAGCGCACCACGCAGTTGTAGCAGGAGGTGCACATCCACATCGAGTCGGAGGAGAGCACCTCCTCGCGCTTGCCGGCGCGGATCATCATGAACAGCTTCTGCGGCGAGTGCTGCCAATGCGCGCCGAACGGACAGGAGCCGGCGCAGACGCCGCACTGCATGCACATCTTGACCCACTGGCCTTCCTCGACGCGCTCCTCGACCTCCCTCAGGAAGTCGTTGCGGTAGCGTTCCACGGCCTGACTGTTGTGCTCGCTCATTTCCCGTATTCCTTAGCCGAAGCCCTTCATGGGCGACATGCCGATCTCGACGATCTTCGCCGCGTATTCGTTGATCAAGGCGGCCACGCGCGCATTGTCGGTGATCGCCACCTCGTAGCTGGCGACGCGCTCGACCTCCAGGCCGAGCTGTTTCAGCGTGTCGTCGATCTTGCTCATGCGGTAGGTGGCCAGCTCCGAGCCCTTGACGAAGTGGCACTGATAGTTCTCGCCGTGCTTACAGCCCATCATCATGACGCCGTCGTAGCCGGAGTTCAATGCGTCGGTGATCCAGATGGTATTCACCGAGCCCAGGCAGCGCACCGGGATCGCCCGGACGAAGGCCGAATAGGTGTGGTGCGCGAGGCCGGCCATGTCGAGCGCCGGGTAGGCATCGTTCTCGCAGGCCAAGAGCAGGATGCGCGGCTTCTCGGAGAACTCGTCGGGGATGTCGACCGCCTTGATCTGGTTGCCGACGGTGTCCACCGAATAGTTCTCGAACGAGATCACCCGCACCGGACAGGCGCCCATGCAGGTGCCGCAACGGCGGCAGCGCGATTCGTTGAACACCGGGAAGCGGCGTTCGTCCTCGTCGATGGCGCCGAACGGGCATTCCACCGTGCAGCGCTTGCACTGGGTGCAGCCTTCCAGACGCACGATGGGATAGGACAGGTCGCCGACACGGGGATGGGCGGCGCGGCCGGCATCGGCGTTCTCGACCGCCTGGATGGCTTTCATTGCAGCGCCGGTGGCATCCTCGGTGGCCTGCGCCAGATCCATCGGCCGGCGCACCGGGCCGGCGGCGTAGATGCCGGTGCGCCGCGTCTCGTAGGGGAAGCAGATGAAGTGCGAGTCGGTCAGACCGTGGGTGAGCTGCGGCAGATCCTTGCCCTGGCGGTAGTTCAGGTTGAGGATCGAGACCTGCTGGGCCTTGGCCGGGTCGTCCTCGGCGAGGTCGATATTGACGCCCGAGTTCGGCACCTGGCCGGTGGCCAGGACCACCAGGTCGGTATCGAGCGAGACTTCCTCGTCGAGGATCAGGTCACGGAAATTCACCTTGCAGGCGTCTCCCGCCGCCGTCACTCCGGAGGCTTTACCCTTGGTGAAGATCACGCCCTTTTCCTGGGCGCTGCGGTAGAAGTCCTCGCCCATGCCGGGCACGCGCAGATCGGTGTACAGCACCACGGTATCGACGCCGGGGTTGGCGTCCTTGAAGTACATCGCCTGCTTGATGCTGGTGGCGCAGCAGTGGCCGGAGCAATAGGACAGATGCACGCCGGTCTCGTCGCGCTGGCCGGCGCACTGGACGAAGACCACGGATTTCACTTCCCGGCCGTCGGCGCGCTTGATCGGCTGGCCATTGGCGGCCTTGGCCAGGACCTCCAGTCCGGCCTGGTCGACGACGTTGGGCAGACCGCCGCCCAACTCGGGCAGCTTGGCGATGGCATAGTTCGAGGAGCCGCTGGCCTGGATGATGGCGCCGACCTGTTCTTCGGCGACCGAGCCGCTCTCCTGCGCGAGCTTGACCAGAAAGCGTCCGGGCGCGCCGCTGGTTTCAATCAGCGTCGAATTCAGGTGCACGCGAATGTTCGGATGGGCGCCCACCTTTGCCGCGAGTTCGGCCACGCCGGTCTCCTGCGGCTCGCGGTGAGGCTGCCGGAAGGGCACGCGCTTCCACAGCTTGGCCGCCCAGCCGCCGAGTTCTCCGGTCTTTTCGACCAGGACGACCTGATAGCCGGTCTCGGCCGCCGCCAGCGCCGCCGTCATGCCGGTCATGCCGCCGCCGACCACCAGTATCGTCTTGTTGCCGGCCTTGTTCGGATTGCCGGCCGGCAGCTTCATCTTCTTCAGCTCGGCGCAGCCCATGCGGACATAGTCGTCGGCCATCTCCTGGCGCACTTCGTCGTGCTCGGCGCCCTCGGCGACGATCCAGATCACGCCCTCGCGCAGGTTGGCCCGGGCCATCGCCACCGTCGGGAAATCGAAGGCCTCGGTCTTGGCGCGGCGCGAGCAGGCGGCAATCACGAGGTGGCTGACGCCCTCGTTTTCGATGTCGTTCTTGATCAGCGCCACGCCTTCGGTCGAGCAGAGGAAGTCGTGGCGCCTGACCAAAGCCATCTTGCCTTCCTTCTGCGCGAGCTTCTCCATTTGTGCCACGTCGAGCTTGTCGCCGATGCCGCAGCCGGCGCAGATGTACGCCGCAGTCTTCATTTCGCTCATGGTACCGCCACCTCCGCAGCCGCAGTCTTGTGTATCACCTGAATCGCCCGCAGGGCTGCCGCCGTGGCGCTTTGCACCGAGCGGTTGACGTCCGTCGGGCTCGCCGCGGCGCCGGCGCCGAACTGGCCGCCGTCCTTCGAGCCCTCGATGAAGCCCGAGGAATCGACGATGATGTCGTCCGGCAGCTTGATGCCGCTGGCTTCCGGCTCCATGCCGATGGCCAGCACGACGAGATCGTGCTCGGTCGCGTAGCGGTGATAGCCCTCGGTGTCCACGCCGTGCAGGATCAGGCTGCCGGACTCGTTCTGGGCGATCCTCGCCACCTTGGACTTGACGAAGCTGACGCCCGGATCCTGCTGGACCATGCGGTAGAAATCCTCGAAGCGGTCGATGGCGCGGATGTCGATGTAGTAGATGGTCGATTTGCCGGGGTTGGCGGCATCGCCGGCGTAGGCTTCACGCACGTACTGGGTCTGTTTCAAGGACGCCATGCAGCAGATGCGCGAGCAGTGGCGCAGGTGGTTCTCGTCGCGCGAGCCGGCGCACTGGATGAAGGCGATGTTCTTCGCCGGCGCGCCGTCGGAGGGGCGCAGCAATTTGCCGCCGGTGGGACCGTGGGGATCGGCCAGGCGCTCGAACTCGACGCTGGTGATGACATTGGCAAAGCGGTCGTAGCCGTAGGGCTGGATCTTCGCCGCGTCGTAAGGCTTCCAGCCGGTGGCCCAGATCACCGAGCCGACCTTGAGCTCGACCGTCTCCTCCTTCATGGCCAGATCGATCGCGCCGTACTTGCAGGCAGCCTTCGCCTTCTCGGCGTCGGGGGTGCCGATGATGGCCGCGTCGAGCACGTAGCGCTGGGGGTAAGCCATGGCGTGCGGCAGGTAGGCAAGCTTGGTCTGGGACAGGCCGTAGTCGTAGGGATTGGGCATTTTCCCCTCGACCGCCAGCGCGCACTCGCCGCAGGCGGTGCAGTTTTCATTGACGTAGCGCGGAGAAATTTTCAGGCTGACCGTGTAGTCGCCGCTGCGCCCCGATACTGCAGTCACTTCGGCCTGGGTCAGCACCCGCAGGCGGCGATTGCCCCTCAGCCGGCGCAGGTTGATCTCCAGGCCGCAGGTCGGGTGGCACATCTTCGGGAAATAGCGGTAGAGCAGGGCGGTGCGGCCGCCCAGGGTCGGGCTCTTCTCCACCAGGATCACCTGCTTGCCGCATTCGGCGGCCTCCAGGGCGGCGGTCATGCCGCCGATGCCGCCGCCGACGACAAGAATGGTCTGGCTGGTTGCGATTGAAGCCTTCACGGCTAGCCTCCAAGGGAAATCGTGCCTATCGAAGGAGCAATTCTAGCGAGGCCGATTGGCAATTCTCGCGCAAATTTTCCTATGAGCAAATAGATAGTGTGAATAAAGCGTACCACCGATCACAAGCCGCTGCCGCCGGCGCCGGGCAGCGTCCGAATCTCGAAGTTCATGAGCGCGAGATCGCCCAGCACCCAGGTCGCCGCCGGAGCGCCCAGCCCGGCGACGGTGCCGGGATTGACCAGCCAGCTGCTGCCGTTCTTGATGTTGGCTTGCGCCCGCACCAGCGGATGGTGGCTGTGGCCGCAGCAGACCAGGTCGTAGTCGCCGGTGCAGGCCATGCCGTGGCCGATGTGGGGATAGTGGGTGATGAAAATGCGCCGGCCAGCCAGCTCGATGGCGGCATCCATGCCGTGGTAGCAGAGCAGGCCGTCCGAGTCGCAGGCCAGGCCGGCGATGGCCACCGGGTCGCCGAGGTTGTTGCCATGCACGACATGTAGCGGCAGCGCTAGCTTCAGCGTGGCGCGTAGCGTGTTGCCGCCGATGACGTCGCCGCAGTGGATCACCACCTCGGCGCCTTCGGCCTTGGCCGCGGTCACGGCGGCGGCCAGCAGTTGGGCGCGGTCGTGACTGTCGGAGACGATGCAGATCTTCACTTGAAGGAGGTGCCGGCCGATTTGCCAACTGCGAGGCCGAAGATCTTGTCGAGCGACAGCTCGCGGATCAGCCGGTCGGCTTCCGCCTGGCCGTGCTCCTTTGCCACTTCGGCGAGGATCAGCCGGGCGCCGTTTCTTTGGTAGCCGCTGCCGAAGGATGCCTGGGTGGCGAGCAGCTGACGGGCTTTTTCGAGCGTCATATCACGGTCGGGCCCAAATACTCCTCTTCGTCGGCCCCCTTGCCAATGCCATGAGCTCCGGCACGCGTCCGCTCGTGATCGGCCTGAACCTGCAGCAGCGTGACCACGCACTCGGAGAGGTCGTCATAGAGGTCGCGTCCGGTGCCGAACTGCTCCTGCGCCGAATAGAAGAACTGGCAGCGAAAGCGGGACTCGCCCAGCTTGCAGACGACGAACTCGGCGCCGCGCTGGGTCCAGTACAGCGTCGGGCAGATCGTCGTTTGTTCCGAGCCGGGATCGAGCTGCAGTTCCGCCTCGGCCAGTTCCCAGGGCACCAGCCGCTGGTAGCGCTCGAACAGAATCTGGCCGATCTGCTGCTGTTCGTTTTCGGTGAAATCGGGAATGGGGTTCATGGCGGGGTTCTTTCGTGGCGGGATGCCGGCCTGGCGACTCTACAGGGGTTGTTCAGGTTTAAACAATCACCAATGCTTATCCGAAAATAAAATAATCCGTGGTGATGCGAGAGGGCTTTGTGAGAGTATTGAATTTCCCTAATGTACCGATAGCCCACTCGCGATGCAAGCCGCCGATCAAGCCGTGCAGGAAATCAAGCAGACCACCTGCTACATGTGCGCCTGCCGCTGCGGCATCCGGGTCCATCTTCGGGACGGCCAGGTACGCTACATCGACGGCAACCCGGATCATCCGCTGAACCAGGGGGTGATCTGCGCCAAGGGCTCTTCGGGCATCATGAAGCAGTATTCGCCGGCGCGCCTGCTGAAACCCTTGCGCCGCCGCGCCGGCGCCGATCGCGGCGCCGGCGAGTTCGAGGAGATCAGCTGGGAAGAGGCTTACTCCACCCTGGCCGAGCGCCTGGCCAGGATCCGCGCCACCGACCCGAAGAAGTTCGCGCTGTTTACCGGCCGCGACCAGATGCAGGCGCTCACCGGGCTGTTCGCGCGCCAGTTCGGCACGCCCAACTATGCGGCGCACGGCGGTTTCTGTTCGGTCAATATGGCGGCGGGCATGATCTACACCATCGGCGGTTCCTTCTGGGAGTTCGGCGGCCCGGACCTCGACCGCGCCAAGCTGTTCGTGATGATTGGCACCGCCGAGGACCATCATTCCAATCCGATGAAGATCGCCATCGCCAAGTTCAAGCGCGACGGCGGCCGCTTCGTCTCGATCAATCCGGTGCGCACCGGCTACTCGGCTATCGCCGACGAGTGGGTGCCGATCCGCCCCGGCACCGATGGCGCGCTGCTCCTGGCGATCATCCACGAGCTGATCAACAAGGGTCTTTATGATCGCGACTTTCTGGTCCGCTACACCAATTCCGGCCAGTTGGTGAATCTCGACGACCAGCACGACGAGTTCGGCATGTTCGTGCGCACCGAGGTGCCGGAGGAGGAAGCCTGCTACGACCCGCAGAACAAGCTGTGGTGGGACCGGAACAGCAACAAACCGGTGGTGACCCACAGCGACGGGGCAGACCCTTACCTGCTCGGCGAATTCAAGCTGGCCGACGGCACGCCGGTCAAGCCCGCCTTCCAGTTGCTCGCTGAGCGCGTCAAGGACTACACCCCGGAGTGGGCGGCGCAGCAGACCGGCATCCCCGCCGACACCGTCCGCCGCCTGGCTCACGAGATGGGCGTGACCGCGCGCGACCAGAGGATAGAGCTGCCGATTGCCTGGACCGACTCCTGGGGCAAGGAGCACGACACCGTCGTCGGCAACCCGGTGGCCTTCCACGCCATGCGCGGTCTCGCGGCGCACTCCAACGGCTTCCAGACGATACGTGCTTTGGGCATTTTGATGACGCTGCTGGGCACCATCGACCGGCCCGGCGGCTTCCGCCACAAGGCGCCCTTCCCCAGACCCATCCCGCCCTGCGCGCGGACGCCGAACACGCCCTTGGCGATCAAGCCCAATCATCCGCTAGACGGGCTGGCGCTGGGCTGGCCCGCCGACCCCGACGACCTGTTCGTCAATGAGGATGGTTCTCCGGTGCGCATCGACAAGGCCTTCTCCTGGGAGTATCCGCTCTCGGTGCATGGCCTGATGCACAACGTCATCACCAACGCCTGGCGCGGCGATCCCTACCGGATCGACACGCTCCTGATCTTCATGGCCAACATGGCCTGGAACTCGACGATGAACACCGTCGAGGTCAGGAAGATGCTGAACGACCGCGACGAACAAGGCGAGTTCAAGATCCCCTTCCTGGTCGTCTGCGACGCCTTCCAGTCGGAGATGACCTCCTTCGCCGATCTGATCCTGCCCGACACCACCTACCTCGAGCGCCACGACGTGATGTCGATGCTCGACCGGCCGATCTCCGAGTTCGACGGTCCGGTCGACTCGGTGCGCATCCCGGTGTTGCCGCCCTCGGGCGAGTGCAAGCCCTTCCAGGAGGTGCTGATCGAGCTGGGCACGCGCCTGAAACTTCCGGTCTTCGTGAACAAGGAGGGCGGCCGGAAATACCGCGACTACCCCGACTTCGTGGTCAATTACGAGACCGAGCCGGGCTCGGGGATAGGCTTTCTCGCCGGCTGGCGCGGGCGCGGCGGCGAGAAGTTCATGCGCGGCGAGCCCAATCCCAAGCAGTGGGAGATGTACGCCCAGAACAACTGCCATTACCACTACCGCCTGCCGCGCTCCTACCAGTACATGAGGAACTGGAATCAGGGCTACCTGGAATGGTCGCAGCGGATGCGCATCACCCGCTACGCCGAACCGATCCTGATCCACCTCTATTCGGAGGTGCTGCAGAAGTTCCGCCTGGCGGCGCAGGGCAAGGGCATAACGCGCAAGCCGCCGGCGCATCTCGCTCAGAGGATCGCGACCTACTTCGATCCGCTGCCTTTCTATTACGAGCCGCTCGAAGTGGCGGTCAGCGACCGGCACAAGTATCCGCTCGCCGCGGTGACGCAAAGACCGATGGCGATGTACCACTCCTGGGATTCGCAAAACGCCTGGCTGCGCCAGATTCACAGCCACAACTTCCTGTTCGTCAATGTCAAGGCCGCCCTGTTGGCCGGCATAGCCGATGGCGACTGGATCTGGGTCGAGTCGCAGTGGGGCCGGGTGCGCTGCATGGCGCGCCACAGCGAGGCGGTCGAGCCGGGCACGGTGTGGACCTGGAACGCCATCGGCAAGGCCGCCGGCGCCTGGAACCTGACGCCCGAGGCGAACGAGTCGCGCCAGGGCTTTCTGCTCAACCACCTGATTTCCGAGGAACTGCCCGCCGATGGCGGCGTGCCCTTGTCCAACTCCGACCCGGTCACCGGCCAGGCCGCCTGGTACGACGTGCGCGTCAGGATCTACAAGGCAGAGGCGGACGAGCCGAAGGAGAGTTTCCCGCAGTTTGCGCCGCTCAAGCCCGCGCCCGGGATGGCGAAGCGGCCCACCTGGCTCGCTTACTTCGCTGGCGGAGCACGGAAATGACCCAACTGGCGCTGGTCATCGATCTCAACGTCTGCGTCGGTTGCCAGGCCTGCGTCACCAGTTGCAAGGAATGGAATACCTCCGGCGCTGCCGGGACGATGTCCGACGAGCGTCCCTACGATGCCGATCCCTCCGGCACCTTCTTCAACCGCGTGCAGACCTTCGAGGTCGGCGAGTATCCGCTCACCGATACCGTGCATTTCCCCAAGTCCTGTCTGCACTGCGAGGATCCGCCCTGCGTCCCGGTGTGCCCGACCGGGGCCTCCTACAAGCGTCCGGAGGACGGCATCGTCCTGGTCGATTACGACAAGTGCATCGGCTGCAAGTACTGCTCCTGGGCTTGCCCCTACGGCGCGCGCGAACTGGACGAGAAGCAGAAGGTGATGAAGAAATGCACCCTCTGCGTCGACCGCATCTACGACCAGACCCTGCCCGAGCGGGACCGCAGGCCGGCCTGCGTCATGGCCTGCCCCACTTCCGCCCGCCTGTTCGGCGACATTCACGACCCGGCGTCGGCGGTGTCGCTGGCGATCCGCGAGAGCGGCGGCTACCAGTTGATGCCGGAATGGGGAACCCAGCCGGCCAACCACTATCTGCCCAGGCGCAAGACCCGGATGAGGATCCACGACGACGAACTCGAGCGCGCCGAAAATCCGCTCAAGATCGACGGCCAACTGCCCAAGCCGGCGAAGTCCGATCCGGCTCTGGACGATGTCACTTCCTGGTAAGCCTCATGCGTCCCGCCATTTCCGTCATCCTCCTCACCACCCTGATCGGCGCCGGCCAGGGCCTGTTCCTCGCCCTGTTCACGGCGCAATCCTACGCCTTGTTCGACCTGCTTCCGGTCCAGGGCAGCCGGTCCTTCTACGTCATCGGCAGTGTGCTGGCGCTGGCGCTGCTGACCGCCGGCCTGGCGGCATCCTTTTTCCATCTGGGCCGCCCCGAGCGCGCCTGGCGCAGTGCCGCGCAATGGCGGACTTCCTGGCTGTCGCGCGAGGTGATCGTGCTGCCGGCGTTCATGGGCGCGGTCCTGCTCTACGGCCTCGCCCACTGGAGCGGGCAGGCGCCGGTACTGGCGATCCTGCCCGGCGGCATCCCGATCGACGTCACCGTGCTACTGGGCATCGCAGGCAGCTTGCTGGCCTTCCTGCTGTTCGTGTGCACCGGCATGATCTACGCCTCTCTGCGCTTTCTGCCCGAGTGGCACTCGCCCTTGACGGTGATCAACTACACATTGCTGGGCGGGGCCTCCGGCTTCACCCTGGCGACCTCGTTCGCCAGTCATGCTGCGCCCGAGCTCACCGGTTTCTTCGGCGGCTGGGCGCTGATCATCACCCTGCTCGGTCTCGTCGGTCGGAGCGCATCGCTGTTGCGCAATGCCCGTCTGGTGCCCAAGTCCTCGCTGCAGACGGCAATCGGCATCAAGCATCCGGTGATCGCGCAGCGCTCCCAGGGCTTCACGGGCGGCTCCTTCAACACCCGGGAATTCTTCCATGGCCAGACGGCGGCGCTGTTTTCCTCGATCAAGTGGCTGTTCCTGCTCGGCGCCTTCGTGATGCCGGCGGGTTTGCTCGCTCTCGGGCTGCTGGCGCATTCGGACTCTGCTCTGGCGCTGGCCGCGCTGGTGCAGTACTGCGGCTTGCTGGCGGAGCGCTGGTTTTTCTTTGCTCAGGCGAATCATCCGCAGAATATTTACTATCAGCGTATTTCCTGAGCCGGGAAAGGCCCGGCGCGTGGCTGTTTTGCAGGTGCATCATGTCTTACCCGGCCGGCCAGGAGGTGTAGAGTGTTGAACATTGTGCCGAGCTGGTTTATAAGAACTATTTTTTTCCAACGCCCAAACTGTGAGGAAACGAAATGAACTTTGACAAGGAACTCGATGCTCGCGGCCTGAACTGCCCACTGCCCATCCTGCGCGCAAAAAAGGCGCTGGCCGACATGACGGGTGGACAGGTGCTGCGCATCCTGTCCACCGACCCCGGGTCGGTGAAGGATTTCCAGGCCTTCGCCAAGCAGACGGGCAATGAACTCTTGGGCAGCGGCGAGAACAACAAGGAATTCGAGTTCTTCCTGAAGCGCAAGTAAGACTGCAGCCCGCCCGGCCTTCGGCATGGACGCCGCGCAGCCAACGGGCGATGCCGGCAAGACCGTCATCATCGTCATGACCAGCGGCCCTTCGGCGCCGCAACGCTGCGCGACGCCGTTTTTCATCGGCATGCTGCTGGCATCGATGGATGCCGAGGTGTCGATATTCTTCACCATGGAAGGGGTGCTGCTGACCCGGCGCGGCGTCGCCGATAAGCTGGTGGCGGCGGCCGGAGGCAAGCCCATCATGCGCTTCATCCGCGAGGCCAAGGCGGCCGGCGTCAGGCTCTACCTGTGTCGGCCGGCGATGCCAGGCTACGAGATCGGGGACGAGGAAGTCATCGACGAGATCGACGAGGTTTCGAGCGGCGGCGTTCTGGCGGAAATGATCCTGTCCTGCGACAAGGTACTGTTCTTCTGACCTGGCACCCAAGCATGGCGACCGTCAGGAATTGTCCCCTGCCCGATGAACTGTTCTACGACGTAGACAGCAACGTCTGGGCGCGTCGGGAAGCCGACGGCACGGTCACCGTCGGCATGACCTCCTACGCCTGCAGTCTGGCCGGGGAACTGGTCGCCTACCTGCCGAAGAAGGTCGGCAGCCGGATCGAGCGGGGCAAATCGCTGGCTTCGGTCGAGTCCGGCAAATGGGTCGGGCCGATCAAGGCGCCGGTGGGCGGCGAGATCATCGCTATCAACGAGGCCGTCGCCGTCCGGCCGTCGCTGATCAACGCCGATCCCTATGACCAGGGCTGGGCGGTCAGAATGCAGCCTTCCGACTGGGACGGCGAGGCGGGCCGGCTGGTCACCGGCAGCGCCGTCGCCGCGGCCTTCGAGGCCAAGATGTCCGCCGATGGTTTCGCCGGCCGCTGACCGCCGCGCATGAGCTCCTGGCTGGAGTCGCTGTCGCGGGTCGAGGCGCTGGCGGAGATCGAGCTCGATGAGATCCTGGTTGCCGAGATGGAGCGGCACCGCTCTCCGGCAGGCATCCGCTTCCACACCCCGGGCTTCAAGACCTACGTCAGCAGCGAGATCCGGGACTGCGGCAGGAACGCCTGGCCGGCAGTATCGATCACCGGCAATGACTGCGCGCTGCAGTGCGCTCACTGCCGGGCGCGGGTGCTGGCAGGCATGTGGCCTGCGAAAACGCCCGAGGCGCTCTGGCGCGTCGCGAACGAGCGCATCGCCGCCGGGGCGCGGGGCATGCTGCTGTCGGGCGGCTCCAACCGCCGCAACGAGGTCGAATACGGCCCCTTCTGTCCGACCCTGCGCCGCATCAAGGACGCCTATCCCGATTTCAAGATCGCCGCGCACACCGCGCTGGTCGATCGCGCCGCGGCGGGGCGTCTGGAAGAGGCCGGCGTCGACGTGGCGATGCTCGACATCATCGGCGCCCAGCAGACGATCCAGGAGATCTACCACCTGAAGCGCGGCGTCGCCGACTTCGAAGACGCGCTGCAGGCCCTCGGCGAAACCTCGCTCAGGGTGGTGCCGCACATTGTCATCGGCCTGCACTACGGCCGCTTCCTGGGCGAATCCGCGGCCCTCGAAATCGTCGCTCGCCACCGGCACGACGCGCTGGTGCTGGTCGTCGCCATGCCCCATTACGCCGCGCCCAGCCGGCCCTTCGTCGTGCCCGACAGCGCCGACGTCGGTCGCTTCTTCATGGCGGCGCGGCGGGCACTGCCCGACACGCCGCTGCTCCTGGGCTGCGCCCGCCCGGCCGGCCGGGCCAAGCAGCAGATCGACGCCTACGCGGTGATGGCCGGGATGAGCGGCATCGCCCATCCGGCGGAGGGTGTCGTCGAACTGGCGGCGCGACTGGGGCATGAAGTGAGCGTCAGCCCGTCTTGCTGCTCGGTTGCTCTCGGCGACGAGCCGACATCCCGAGCCGCGACGAATATTCATGACCTCATCGCGCCGCGAGCGGCCGGCAGGATCGGCGGCATACCGGTGATGGCGGCGCCGGAGGCGGCCAGATGACGCCCCGCTGGCGGCTGATCGATGCCGGCGTCCGCCCCGCCGCCGAGCACTTCGCGGTCAACCGCGCGCTGCTGGAAGCGCGCGCGCAGGGCGGGCGGAGCACGCTGCGCTTTTTGCAATTCGCGCCGTCGGCGCTCTTGGGTTATCACCAGAGCGCGGCGCAGGAGCTGCGGCTCGACTACTGCGCCGAACACGGCATCGCCATCCAGCGGCGGATCAGCGGCGGCGGTGCCATTTACATGGACGAGACCCAGTTCGGCTGGGAGCTCTACCTGCACCAGTCGGAAATCGGCAGCCACGACATGGCGGCCATCGCCCGACGCATCTGCGAGGCAGCGGCACGCGCCGTCGCCAGTTTCGGCCTCGATGCCCGGTTCCGCCCGAGGAACGACATCGAGGTCGACGGCCGGAAAATCTCCGGCACCGGCGGCGTGATGGACGGCGAAGCGCTGCTCTATCACGGTACGCTATTGGTCGAATTCGACGTCGAGAAAATGTTGCGCATCCTGCGCATCCCGGCGGAAAAACTCTCCGACAAGGCGATCGCCGACGCCCGCAGCCGGGTGGTGAATCTCGCCGAGCTGCTCGGTTTCCCGCCGCCGCTCGCGGCGGTCAAGGCGAGCTTGCAGCAGTCCTTCGCCGACGAGTTCGGCGTCGTCTTCGAGCCGGGGGAGCTCAGCGATGGCGAACTGGCGCGGTATCAGGTCGCTTTGCGCGAGATCGACAGCCCCGAGTGGATCCACCTGGTGGACAAGCCGCGTTCGGATCTGCCGATCCTCGAAGCCTTCAGGAAATTTTCCGGCGGCCTGCTGCGTGCGGCGCTGGCCTGCGACCGTCCGGGCGGGCGGCTCAGGCAGGTGTGGTTTTCCGGCGACATCTTCGTCAGTCCGCGCCGCACCGTGGCCGACCTCGAGGCGGCCCTGAAGGATGTTGCCCTCGACGACATCGGACCGACCGTACGCACTTTTTTCTGTGCGCGAGACTGCGACATGCTGGGCCTGACGGCGGCAGACTTCATCGCCGTGCTGCATCAGGCGCTGGACCAGGAGCGGTCGCCCCGGCCATGAGCGCCAGCGCCGCACACGCGCTTAAGCTGTATCGGCCCGACACCCAGGTCCGGACGCCCCAGATGCGCTCGCCGGAATACGTCCAGTTGTCCACCGCCGCTGCGATCACCATGGGCTTGGTTCCCGGCGCGATGCACCGCACTTCGTGCACCCACTGCCTGAACCTGCTGGTGACCTACGCCGAGGGCTGCCGCGCCAACTGCGCCTATTGCGGCCTGGCGCGGCACCGCGAGGAAGCGCGCGACTTTGCCGACCGCAATTTCATCCGGGTCGACTGGCCCACTGCGCGCTATGCCGAAATCATCGAGAGGGTGAAGCGCGGGGCGGACCGGGGGCGATTCCAGCGCATGTGCATTTCGATGATCACCCATCCTGACTCGAATCGGGACACCTTCATCTTGCTCGAACAATGGCGGCGCGCGCTGCCCGGAATCCCGGTGTCGATACTGTCCAATCCGACCACCCTGGAGCGCGACGATCTGATCCGCATGCGCGAACTCGGTGCGGATATTTTCACCGTGGCGCTCGATGCCGTGACGCCGCAGATCTTCGGGCGCACCCGCGGACGCGGCGTCCTCTCGCCGCATCGCTACCAGAAGTACCGGCAGGCGCTGGCCTGGGCCGCAGAGATCTACGGCCCCGAGCGCTTCGGCGCCCACCTGATCTGCGGCCTGGGCGAGACCGAGCAGGAGATGCTCAGGGTCTGCCAGGAGATCCGGGATATGGGTGGACACAACCACCTGTTCGCCTTCTATCCCGAGCGTGGTTCGCTGATGGAAGACTGGCCGGCCTGCGACCGCGGCCAGTGGCGGCGCGTCCAGCTCGGCCGCTACTTGATCGACTACCAGGGTGCGCGTTACCAGGCCATGCGCTTTCACGACGATGGCCGGTTGGCCGATTTCGGCCTGTCCGGGGAAAAGCTCGACCGGCATATCCGCTCGGGCAAGCCCTTCCGCACCGCGGGCTGCCCGGGGGCCGGGGAGAGCGACGTGTCGGCCTGCAACAGGCCCTACGGCGATTCTCGGCCGAGCGACATCTATTCCTTCCCTTTCGTCCTGACGCCGCGCGACGTTGCCGTCGTAGAATCCCAATTGCATGGCCAGGATGTCGCCGCCGGGCCGCTGGCCGAAGGCGAGCAGCCCTAGATAATAAAGGGCTATTGGGTTATAAACACAATTGCTTCGCTATTAAAGCAAGACTTGTCTCATCATCACGGCATTCGTTCAAACACGATTTACCCGCGCGATGACGCCGGGCCCGACCGAGGAGGAGTGACATGGGTGCGACCCCCGAAATAGCCAGCATCGACGAACTGATCAAGCAGCGGCTCGACGAGATCCTGCCGCAGAGGATCGAAGCACAATTGCGCGAGCGGGAAGAGAGCCGCACCCCTTCGATGGCCATCATCGCCACCAAGGGTACCCTCGACTGGGCCTACCCGCCCTTCATACTCGGCTCGACCGCTGCCGCCCTGGGCTGGGACGTGTCGATATTCTTCACCTTCTATGGCCTCAATCTGCTGAAAAAGGACGTCTCCGATCTCAAGGTGAGCCCCCTGGGCAATCCGGGCATGCCGATGAAAATGCCCTTCGGCCCGGACTGGTTCAAGAGCCTCAACTGGAACATTCCCAACCTGCTTCAAGCCGGCATCCCGGGTTTCGAATCGGTGGCAACGCTGCTGATGAAGCAGACCATCAAGAACAACGGCGTGGCCAGCATCTCCGAGCTGCGTTCCTTGTCCCAGGAGGCGGACGTCAAGTTCATCGCCTGCCAGATGACCGTCGAACTGTTCGGCTTCAGCCACGACGACTTCATCGACGGCCTCGATTACGCCGGCGCCGCGACCTTCCTGCCAGTGGCGCAGAAGGCCGACGTCAGCCTGTTCATGTGATGTTGCAGAATTGCGACAGTTGAGCGCTTATTGCGCGTGTTTCCATTGCTTGCCAGCAGCATGTGTTGTATTTTGAATTGGTCGCTGAAGTCGATCCGCCACTGGGCGGGGGAAAACTATAAATCCTCAAAGGAGACATTATGAAACGCCAGAAACTTGTAGTCCTGATTGCCGCCATCGGCTTCGTTGCTCCCGCCCTGGCCACTAACGGCATGAACATGGCTGGCTACGGTCCGGTGGCGGAGTCCATGGGCGGGGTCTCGATGGCTTACGACAATGGCGATGCCGGCATGATCAACAATCCGGCGACGCTGGGCTTCATGCAGTCGGGCACCAGCCGGTTTGATATTGCCCTCGGCGATCTGATGCCCGATGCCACCTCCAATGGCGCCACTTCCTCGGCCAAGGATTTCTACATGCCGGCCATGGGATACGTGCGCAAGGACGGCAGACTGTCGTGGGGTGTGGGCATGATGGCGCAAGGCGGGATGGGAACGGAATTCAGCAACAGTTCTGCGTTCGGCCAACTGCTGGGCGCGAATTTTGTCACCCAGGGCGGCTATCCGATCGCCGACCCGAACCTGAAGAACAAGTCCGAGGTCGGGGTGGGCAGGGTGATGTTTCCGCTTTCCTACAATGTCTCGCCGAACCTGAACGTCGGCGGCAGCATCGATTACATCTGGGCCGGCATGGATCTCCAGTGGGTGATGGACGGCGCCCATTTTGCCGATCTGATGCCTGGCGCGCCCAACAGGTTCGGATCGGTCAGTCCGACCAGTTCGATACTCCAGCCCTTCATGGGAGCAATGGGGGCGGGGGCGTTTACCTCCGTCGATTACGCCTACTTCAATTTCGACACTTCCAGCAAATTCACGCAGAGGGCAACCGCCGACGGCTGGGCCGGCAATCTCGGCTTCACTTACAAGGCATCGGAGCAATTGACCATAGGCGGTGTCTATCACGCCAAGACCCATCTATCGGATATGAAGACCGGGGGTAGCGACGCCACGATGACCATCGCCGTGCGCGGGGGTTCCATGGGTGCCCAGGCTATCCCCGTGGTCGGCCAGGCGGTGATCAAGAATTTCCAATGGCCCGAGACCTGGGGCCTAGGCCTGGCCTACAAGGTCAATGACAGTTGGAATGTGATGGCCGATTACAAGCGCATCAACTGGGCCGACGTGATGAGGAACTTCAATCTGAGCTTCATCGCCTCAGGCGCAGCGAGCAATGGCAACTTCGCCAACTCGCAGTTGAATGTCAGCTACACCCAGAACTGGGAAAACCAGAACGTCTATATGCTGGGCGCCGCCTACAAGTACAACGACGCCATGACGCTGCGTTTCGGCACCAATGTCGCCAACAATCCGATTCCGGACGGCTACGTGTCGCCGCTGTTCCCTGCGATCATGAAGACCCACTACACCTTCGGTCTGGGGTACGCGTTCTCCAAGGAGTCGTCCTTCGACGGCTCGATCGTCTATTCGCCCAAGGTGACGGTGACCAACAACGCCGGCGCGGTTGCTCCTGGCTTCGCCAGCAATCAGACCATATCGCTGGGCGGCGCGAGCTGGCAGATGATGTACAGCCGCCGTTTCTGATTCGGGCCCAAGTGCAATCGAAGGCCGAAGGCAGTCCGCTTTCGGCCTTTTTTTAGCCATATCAATCGAGCGAGGAGCAACTATGAGAGCAATTCTCGGAGCATTGGCTTGTCTGTTGCTGATTGGCGCTGCGAATGGCGCTCTTGCCCAGGAGACGCTGCTGAAACCCTTCGTCCTGGCATCGAAGGATCCGGGCGAGATGGCGCAGAAGGTCGATGCGGTCAAGGCGGCGCTGACCCAGGCCGGGTTCACCGTGGCCGGCAGCTATTCGCCCTATCCGGATGCCACCGTGATCGGCGTCACCGACGACGAACTGCGCAATACCGCCGCCAAATCGAAACTGGGCGGTTTCGGCGCCGCGATGCGCGTGGCCGTGACCAAGGTGCACGACGAGTTGCAGGTCAGCTATACCAATCCGCGATACTGGGCGAATGCCTACCGCATGGCCGGCGATCTCAAGGAGACTTCTGCGAAACTGCAGGCGGCGCTCGGGCGGGTCGAGGAATTCGGCGCCAAGGGTATGACCGCCGCGGATCTGCGCCGCTATCACTACATGTTCGGCATGGAGTACTTCAACGAGCCCAGTACGCTCGCCAGCTACGGCAGCTTTGATGAGGCGATCAAGGCAGTCGGGGCAGGGCTCGCCGCGGGCAAAGAGGGCGTCACCCAGGTCTATCGCGTCGATGTGCCGGGCAAGCAGGAGACGCTGTTCGGGGTGGCGATGAAGGGCAAGGGAGACAACAAGGTGATGGACGACCAGTACATCATGAGCGAAATCGACTTCAAGGATGTCCGCTCCACCGCCCACCTGCCCTACGACATCCTGGTCTCGGGCGGCAAGGTCTATGCGCTCTATGCGCGCTTCCGCATCGCCGCCAGTTTCCCCGACCTGTCGATGATGGGCGCGCACAGCTTCATGAACATCATGAATTCGCCCGAGGCCATCCGCAAGGCGCTGACGCTCACCGTCGGCGGCAAGCTGGACGCGCGCTGAAGTCTTAGCCTAGGCGGGCGAGCTGCGCGTTTAGCTTGTCGATGAGCGCGGAGAATCCCGCCAGGCGCTCGCGTTCCTGCGCCACGACCTGGGTCGGAGCGCGCTCGACGAAAGACGGCAGAGCCAGCTTGGCCTCGGCCTTGGTCCGCTCGGCCTCTACCCGGGCGAGTTCCTTCGCCAGCCGTGCGCGTTCGGCAGCGACATCGATTTCGATCTTGAGCATCAGACGGAATTCGCCGACGATCTGCACCGGCGCGTCGCCCGGCGGCAGTTCCGCCGCAACCAGCACCGACTCCAGGCGCGCCAGCGCCTGCAGATAAGGCCCGAAGGACGAGATCGTCGCCGCCTTACCGGCGGCGATCAGTGGCACCTTCTGCGCCGGCGAAAGATTCATCTCGCCGCGCAGGCTGCGGCAGGCATTGACCATTTCCTTGAGCAGCGCCATTTGCGCTTCCGCTTTGGCGTCGATCTTATCGGTCTGCGGTTGCGGGTAGGCCTGGCGCATGATCGAGTCGCCAGACTTGCCGGCGAGCGTCTTCACCGATTGCCAGAGCTCCTCGGTGATGAAGGGAATCAGCGGGTGGGCCAGGCGCAGCGTGGCCTCCAGCACGCGCACCAGGGTTCTGCGCGTGCTCCGCTGCTGCTCGGCATTGCCCAGTTGCAACTGCACCTTGGCCAGTTCCAGATACCAGTCGCAGTATTCGTCCCAGATGAATTCATAGAGCGTGCGGGCGACGAGGTCGAAGCGGTATTCCTTGAAGTGTGCGGCGATCTCGCTCTCGGCGCGCTGCAGCCGGCTGACGATCCAGCGGTCGGCAAAGGAGAAGTTTAGCGGAGCCGATTCGTCCAAGCCGACATCCTGATCGGCGCAGTTCATCAGCATGAAGCGCGTGGCGTTCCACAGCTTGTTGCAGAAATTGCGGTAGCCCTCGCAGCGCTGAAGATCGAATTTGATGTCGCGCCCGGGGCTGGCCAGGCTGGCGAAGGTGAAGCGCAGCGCATCGGTGCCGAAGGCCGCGATGCCATTGGGAAATTCGCGCCGGGTGCGCTTCTCGATCTGCCCGGCCTGCTTCGGGTTCATCAGCCCCGTGGTGCGCTTCTTCACCAGTTCTTCCAGGCCGATGCCGTCGATCAGGTCGATCGGGTCGAGCACGTTGCCTTTGGACTTGGACATCTTCTGGCCTTCGGCGTCGCGGATCAGACCATGCACGAAGACCTCCCGGAAGGGGATCCTGCCGGTGATGTGCCGGGTCATCATCACCATCCGCGCCACCCAGAAGAAGATGATGTCGAAGCCGGTGACCAGCACCGAGGAGGGCAGATAGAGATCGAGCGCGTCGTTCGACACTGCCGGATACTCGGGCGTCCAGTCGAGCGTGGAGAAGGGCCACAGCGCGGAGGAAAACCAGGTGTCGAGGACGTCCGGGTCGCGGTGCAATTCGCCCCGGTAGCCGGCCGTCGCCGCCTGCCTGCGCGCCTCGGCCTCGTCGTGCGCGACGTAGAGCTTGCCCTGATCGTCGTACCACGCCGGGATCTGATGGCCCCACCAGAGCTGGCGCGAAATGCACCAGTCCTGGATGTTGTTCAGCCACTGATTGTAGGTATTGACCCAGTTCTCCGGGATGAACTTGATCTCGCCGGAGGCGACGCAGTCGAGCGCTTTCTGGGTAATGCTCTTGCCGCTGCTGTCTGCCTTGCTCATCGCGACGAACCACTGGTCGGTGAGCATCGGCTCGATCACCGCGTGGGTCCTATCGCCGCGCGGTACCATCAGCTTGTGCGGCTTGACCGATTCGAGCAGGCCCTGGGCTTCGAGCTCGGCGACGATCCGCTTGCGCGCCTCGAAGCGGTCGAGACCGCGGTATTCTTCTGGTCCCTGCTCGTTGATCTTCGCGTCCAGGGTCAGGATATTGATGGCCGGCAGGCCGTGGCGGCTGCCCACCGCGTAGTCGTTGAAGTCGTGGGCGGGCGTGACCTTGACCACGCCGGTGCCGAATTCGCGATCGACGTATTCGTCGGCGATGATCGGGATCTCGCGAGCGCACAGCGGCAGGATCACGGCCTTGCCGATCAGATGTGCGTAGCGCGGATCTTCCGGGTGCACCATCACCGCCACGTCGCCGAGCATGGTCTCGGGCCGGGTGGTCGCCACGGTGAGCGCTCCCGAACCGTCGGCGAGCGGGTAGCGGATCTGCCACATGGAGCCTTCTTCCTCGGCGCTAGCCACTTCGAGGTCGGAGACCGCGGTGAGGAGTTGCGGATCCCAGTTCACCAGGCGCTTGCCGCGGTAGATCAGCCCTTCGCGGTAGAGGCGGACGAAGGTCTCGGTGACCGTTTTGGACAGGCCGTCATCCATGGTGAAGCGCTCGCGGCTCCAGTCGGGGGAGGTGCCCAGGCGGCGCATCTGGCGGGTGATGGCCGAACCCGATTCGCGCTTCCACTGCCAGACCTTGTCGATGAAGGCCTCGCGTCCCAGTTCCTGCCGGCTCACGCCCTGAGCCTCGAGCTGGCGCTCGACCACGATCTGCGTGGCGATGCCGGCGTGGTCGGTGCCCGGCTGCCACAGCGTGTTCCAGCCGAGCATCCGGTGGTAGCGGCTGAGGGTGTCCATCAGCGTCTGCTGGAAGCCGTGGCCCATGTGCAGCGTGCCGGTGACGTTGGGCGGCGGCAGCAGGATGCAGTAGGCGTGTTCCTTCGGCAGGCTGCGGTCTAAGCCGGCCTTGAAGTAGCCTTGCCCTTCCCAGTATTCGTACCAGCGCCGCTCGATGGCGGCGGGCTCGAAGCTCTTGTTGAGTTCCATCGGCTAAGCTTGAGTTGTTCGGCTAAAGAGCCGGCGATTATACCGGAGCTAGCCGGACGGCTCGTCGTTGCCCCGGAGGAAATCCTCTTGTGGGAAGTCCTCTGGCGCCGGCTTCAGGATCACGTCGAGACGCGGCAGCAGTTGCTCCTGCGCTCGGCGGGTGATTTGCGTGACGAGATGATCGGTGATGCCGTCCATGGCGCGGATCACCAGTTGCGGTAATTGCTCGTCGAGCCATGTCTCCAGCTCGTGGATGAGCGCGGCGTGATGCTCGGCCAGACGTCGCTCGAGGTCGATGTCCGCCCCGGCGGTCTCGCTGGTCGGTTCGGCGCCGACGACGTCGGTCAACAGCGGCAGGTCGTCGTCCCCAGCCTCGCTGTCGGGCTCGGCTTCGGTGGAAGCAGCACCGGCGACGTACACCCGGTGGCGGCGCATCAGCGCATCGGCCTGATCGAGCAGGGAGTCGTCGTCGCTCATGGCGGCTCCTGGGAGAATTTCCCACTCTCCAGTTGATAGCCGCGGTCGCGGTAGAACTTGAAGCGCTCCCGTGCCGGCAGCCGGTCTTCCCCGCTGTCGCTGACGATCTCGACCAGTTCCGTGAAGCGGGAAAAGCCCGGCGGCACTTCGTCCGAGAGGTTGAGCAGACGTTCCTCCTGCGGCAGGGTGTCGAGGTTTGCGGCGATCAACAGCGGCGTCTCGCCGGCCAAGGGCGCATCGGCACGGCAGTGCGGCAGGAAAGCGGTGGCAGGTGTGGTCCACAGCAGGCGGTCGAGCCGGTCGGCGAGCGCCATGTCGGGCGCGTAGATCAGCACCACCTGCCGTCTGGCGTGGGCCTGCGCCAGCCAGGCCACCGCCGCCTGCAGCCGGTCTTGGGCGCCGTGATAGAAAAAAACCTTGGTCATTCCATCATCAGGTCGGCACGATGGAGCAAAAAGTGCGTGAGCAGCGGCACCGGCCGGCCGGTGGAGCCCTTTTCCTTGCCCGATTTCCACGCCGTGCCGGCGACGTCCAGGTGCGCCCAGTCATACTTCTTGGCGAAGCGCGAGAGAAAGCAGGCGGCGGTGACGCTGCCGGCGGGACGGCCACCGATGTTGGCCATGTCGGCAAAGGGGCTTTTCAGCTGCTCCTGATAGTCGTCCCATAGCGGCATGTGCCAGGCGCGGTCCCAGGCGTCCTCGCCGGCGCCGGCCAGTTCGCGGGCCAGCGCATCGTCGTTGGCGAACAGTCCGGTGGCGACGTGCCCCAGGGCGATCACGCAGGCGCCGGTGAGCGTCGCCACGTCGATCACGCATTCCGGCTCGAAGCGTTCGGCGTAGCAGAGCGCATCGCACAGGATCAGGCGGCCTTCGGCGTCGGTGTTGAGGATCTCGATGGTCTGGCCGGACATCGAGGTGACGATGTCGCCCGGGCGGCTGGCGTCGCCGCCGGGCATGTTCTCGGCGGCGGGCACCAGGCCGATGACATTGAGCGGCAGCTTCATTTGCGCGATCGCCTGCATCGTGCCGATGACGCTGGCGGCGCCGGACATGTCGTACTTCATCTCGTCCATCTCGGCGCCGGGCTTGAGCGAGATGCCGCCCGAGTCGAAGGTGATGCCCTTGCCGATCAGCACGATCGGCTTCTGGCCCGGTTGGCCGCCATCATGGCGCAGCACGATGAATTTCGGCGGTTGGCGGGAGCCTCGGGCGACGGACAGGAGCGAACCCATGCCCAGCTTCTCCATGTCCTTGCGCTCCAGCACTTCGGCCTTGAGGCGGCCCCCCTTGGCCAGCCCGGTGGCCTGCTCGGCCAGATAACTCGGAGTGCAGATATTGCCGGGCAGGTTGCCCAGATCCCGCGCCAGGTTCATGCCGGCGGCGATGGCCTGGCCCTGGGCGAGCGCGGCCTCCGCGGGACCGAGATCGGCACGGCTCTCGACGATCAGGGTGAGCTTGCGCAGCGGCCTGCGCACCTGATCCTTCTTTGACTTGAAGCGGTCGAAGCGATACAGCGTGGACAGCGCGACCAGCGTCGCCTGGCGGATGCGCCAGGGCACGCCGCGCTTCTTCACCGCGAGTTCCGAGAGGTAAAGGCTGCCGTCGAAGGCGCCGGTCTCGTTCAGGCTGCGCACCGCGGTGGCCACGGCGTCGAGATATTCCTTCTCGCGGAAGTCCCGTTCCTTGCCCAGGCCGACCAGCAGCACCCGGTCGCAGAGGGTGCCGGGAACCTTGTGCAGCAGCAAGGTGGTGCCGGCCTTGCCTTCCATGTCGCCGCGGCGGAGCAGGTCGGACAGGTAGTTATCGGTCGCTTTGTTGAGGATTTCGCCGGGCAGCGACAGCTTGCGCGGCTCGAACACGCCGATCACGACGCAGGCGCTGCGCTGTTTTTCCGGGCTGCCGCTTTTTATGCTAAATTCCACGCATTGCTCCTCGGGTGTTTGGGTGGGGGATGGCCATCGTTTCTTGCGTATTAATTGCACGATGGCGAAGTTTTTGATTATCCCCAGACTCCCCGCCAAAAGTCAAAGCCGACATGATTTACCAGCGCGCGGCCCTGCGCGAATTCGCCAATACCGCGGTCGCCGTCTTCGTCGCGCTATTCGCCATCCTGCTGACCACCCAGTTGATCCGCCTGCTCGGCGACGCGGCAGGCGGAAAACTGGCTTCGGGGGCGGTGGTGGCGCTGCTCGGCTTCGGTGCCATCAACTATCTGCCGGTGCTGCTCTCGCTGACGCTGTTCATCGCGGTGTTGATGACCCTGTCGCGTTCCTATCGCGATTCCGAGATGATCGTCTGGTTCTCCTGCGGCCTGCCGCTGACCGCCTGGGTGCCGCCGGTGCTCAAGTTCGCGGCACCGATGGTGCTGTTGATCGGCGCGCTGTCGCTGTTTCTGTCGCCCTGGGCGCTGTCGAAGAGCGCTGAATTCCAGCAGCAGATGGAGAGCCGCAACGACGTCTCGCGCGTCTCGCCTGGGGCCTTCAAGGAATCGGCGCAGGCCGATCGAGTCTTCTTCGTCGAACAGATCGCCGGCGATCACGGCAGGGTCAAGAACGTCTTCATCAGTTCAATGCAGCACGGCCGCCTGGGCGTGATGGCGGCCTCGAGCGGGCGCCTGGAGCGGATGCCCAACGGTGACCGCTTCCTGGTGCTGGAGAATGGCCGCCGTTACGAAGGGACGCCGGGGCAGGCCGACTACCGCGTGATGCAGTTCGAGCGTTATGCGGTGCGCATCGAGACCCAGGAGGCCCAGGGCGTCGCCCAGACACCCAAGAGCATGCCGCTGGTGGCCCTGGCGCGGCAGCCGACACCGCCCAACCTGGGTGAATTGCTGTGGCGCCTGGGCATCCCGCTCGCCGCACTGAACCTGGCGCTGCTGGCGATTCCCCTGTCCTTCGTCAATCCGCGCGCCGGGCGCACCAACAATCTGATCCTGGCTCTGCTCACCTACATGGTGTACAGCAATCTGATCAGCGTCAGCCAGGCCTGGGTGAGTCAGGGCCGGATCGACTTCGAACTCGGCGTCTGGCTGGTGCATGTCGTCATGTTCGTGTTGCTGCTGGTGATGTTCTCCAAGCGCCTGATGGTCTTTTCCTGGGTGAGATTGTGGCGGTGAGGGTATTCGAGCGCTACCTGGCGCGCGAGATCTATGCCGCGACGGCGCTGGTGCTGGCGGCCTTCCTGATGCTCTTCGCTTTTTTCGACCTGATCCACGAATTCGGGGATCTGGGCAAGGGCGGCTACCAGCTGCACCAGGCCATCGCTTTCGTCCTGCTGACCATGCCCGGGCGGGTCTATGAACTGTTTCCGATCGCCGTGCTGATCGGCACGCTCTACGCGCTGACGCTCCTGGCGCGGCATTCGGAGATCACCGTGCTGCGCAGCTCGGGGCTGTCCACCACGGCCTTGCTGAAGGCGCTGGCGCGCATCGGCCTGGTCTTCGTCGCCCTGACCTTCGTTTTCGGCGAGTTCATCGCCCCCCCGGCAGAAAAGGCGGCGCAGGAACTGCGCCTCAAGGCGATGAGCTCGCTGGTGGCGCAGGAGTTCCGCTCGGGGCTGTGGGTCAAGGACGAGATGAGTTTCGTCAATGTCCGCGAGGTGCTGCCCGATACCCGGCTGCGCGGCATACGCATCTACCAGTTCGACAAGGACTACCAGCTGCATTCGATCAGCGAGGCGCAAGAAGGGGAGTACCTGCCGCCCGACAGCTGGCGGCTCACCGACGTCGTGCAGACGGTGTTCGAGAACGATAGCGCGAAGGTGGTGCATCTGCCACAGATGATTTGGCGCTCCGCCCTCAACCCCGACATCCTGTCGGTGCTGCTGGTGGTGCCCGAGCGCATGTCCTTCGTGAACCTGTTCCTGTACATACGCCATCTGGAGGAAAACCAGCAGAATGCGCAACGCTACGTGATCGCGCTGTGGAAGAAGCTGATCTATCCGCTGGCGGCGCTGGTGATGATGGCGCTGGCGCTGCCCTTCGCCTATATCCAGGACCGGATGGGTACGGTCAGCATCAAGGTGTTCGCCGGCATCATGCTGGGCATCACCTTCCATCTGTTGAACGGTTTGTTCTCGAGCCTCGGGGTGATCAACAGCTGGCCGCCGTTTTTCTCGGCGATCACACCCAGCGCGCTGTTCCTGCTGATGGCGGCGGCGATGATCTGGTGGGTGGAGCGGAGATAGCGGCGGGGCTATTCCTTGAAGACGATGCGGGTGCCGGCCAGGCGGTCGTGGAGAAACTGGCGGTCGCGGTCGAACAGCGCCCAGAGGATGCCGGCGCCGAAGAACAGCAGGGAAAACCAGGACAGCACATAGCGCAGCCAGGCTTGGGGCAGACTCAGGCGGCCGCCGGTGATGGCGCTTTCCAGCTTCAGCCGCCAGGTTTTCATCGCCAGCGTCTGGCCGTCGCGGCGCCACAGCCAGACGAAATAAATGCCCAGCACCAGAACGAGGTGCAGCAGTTCCACCCAACCGGGTACCGCGATCTGCCAGATCACGCCCAGCAATACATAGGGCAGCAGAAAGGTGGCGGCCAGTACGCCGATCGTCAGTAGGCCCTCGTAGGCCATGCTGGCTAAGCGGCGGCGAATGCCCGGGACTGTCAAGGCGTGGGCCGCACCTGCGGCTCGCCCGCCGGCGTGGGTTGCACTGGAACGACGGGCGTGGCGGGTGGCGCTTTGACCGGAGTGACGGGCGCGACGACGACCGGTGCCGGCCGTTTGACGGCAGCGGTCCTGGTCTGTGGCCTGCGCCGGCTAGCCTGCTTCAGGCGCTCTTTTTCGGCTTCCGGCAGTTCTTCGTACTCCTGCCACTTCTGTTTGATCGCCAGACGCTGTCCCGGCGGCGCCTTCTTCAGATTCTTATACTGCTCGCGCGCCCGTTCTCGCTGCTCCGGCGTCAGCTTGACCCAGGTCCGCATGCGTTGCTGCAGACGCTGTTGTTCAGTCGGCGATAGCGAGGGGTAGCGGCGGGCGACGCCCAGCCACTTCATGCGCCGATAGAATGCAAACTGGTCCCATTCGACCGACAGCGGCGCGAGGATCTCCCGCTGCTGCGGCGAGAGTTCCATCCATTCCGGCTGCTTGAGGGAAGGGACACCGGCGCTGGCGGGGGCGGTGAGCGCCAGCAGCAGCGCTACTGTTGCGGCAATTGCGAGGAATGCTCGAGCCATGCGCTGAAGCCGCGATCTAGGTAGGCGTTGATCGGCAGATCGTCCGCCAAGAGCGCGCTGTCGATGACCTCGTTTTCCGCCGCCTGCTGGAAGTGGTTCCAATAATAGGTGCCGACGACGCCTAGTCCGAGAGCCGCAAAAATAGCCAGCATGCGCGCCTGCGGCAGCAGGACTTCGCTGGCGAAATGGCCGACGCCAGCCAAACTCAGGCCGACGGCGGTGGCTTTCTGGTGTTCCAGGGCGTTTTGCCGCGCCGCCTGCAGCCGGTCGCGAATCCTGCGATCGAGCTTGTCGGTGCTTCGGTCGAGCGCTTGTCCGACCTTGTAGGCGATCTGTATCTCGTCGTGATTGTTCATAATACGATGCCCTTTGCCTTGAGCGCTGTTGCCAGGGTATGGGTGGCCCGCGAACAGTGGGTCTTGACGCTACCCTCGGAACAGCCCATCGAGGTGGCCGTTTCGGCGATGTCCATGTCCTCCCAGTAACGCATGAGGAAGGCTTCGCGTTGACGCGGCGGCAATTTTTTCACTTCTTGTTCAATGATGGCAAGTACTTGCGACTGTTCGAGGCTGGCATGCGGGGTCATTATATTGGACCCCTGATGGGCCTGGAGAGTTTCCAGAGGGTCGGCATCTTCGTCGTCGGCCGGCACAAAAGAGGACAACAACGTGGTCCATAGCGAGCGTACCTTCTGGCGGCGGTAGAAGTCGCGGATGGTGTTCTGCAGGATGCGCTGGAACAGCATCGGCAACTCGGCGCCCGGCCGGTCGCCGTATTTCTCGGAGAGTTTGAGCATCGCGTCCTGAACGATGTCCACGGCGTGGTCCTCGTCGTGCACGGCGAACAGCGCCTGCTTGAAGGCGCGCCGTTCGACGCCTGCGAGAAAGTCGGAAAGTTCGGTGCGGGTGGCCAGGTCAAATCCTCGATCGCTGTGACGGCGCAGCCGCCTTATGCCGCCTTGTGCTCTGTGGCGCGAATTCGGCCTGGTATCGGTTTCATGCCTTGACCAAATTCGGTTCAGCCAGTAAGGTTACACGTTTCTTCGGATGAAATCCGTGATTTGGGTAAAGCGATGTTATTAACCGGTGCGGAAATTGTAATCAGGTGCCTGCAGGAAGAGAAGGTCGAATTCGTTTTCGGCTATCCCGGCGGCTCGGTCTTGTATATCTACGATGAGCTGTTCAAACAGGACAAGTTCAAACACGTGCTGGTGCGCCATGAGCAGGCTGCGGTGCACGCCGCCGACGCCTATTCGCGCTCCTCGCAGCGGGTCGGCGTCTGCCTGGTGACCTCGGGTCCGGGCGTGACCAACGCGGTGACCGGCATCGCCACCGCCTACATGGACTCGATCCCGCTGGTGGTGATCAGCGGCCAGGTGCCGACCGCCTACATCGGCCAGGATGCCTTCCAGGAGTGTGATACCGTCGGCATCACCCGCCCCTGCGTCAAGCACAATTTCCTGGTCAAGGACGTCAGGGACCTCGCCGAGACGATCAAGAAGGCCTTCTATCTGGCCCAGACCGGTCGTCCGGGTCCCGTTCTGGTCGACATCCCCAAGGACATCACCACCCACAAGTGCGAGTTTGTCTATCCGAAGAGCATCGCGATGCGCTCTTACAACCCGGTCACCAAGGGGCACGCCGGGCAGATCAAGAAGGCGATGCAGCTGCTGCTCGACGCCAAGAGGCCGATGGTCTATACCGGGGGCGGCGTGATCCTGTCGGATGCGGCGGCGAGTCTGACCAAGCTGGTCAGGACGCTCGGCTTCCCGATCACCAACACGCTGATGGGCCTGGGCGGCTATCCGGGCACAGACAAGCAGTTCCTGGGCATGCTCGGCATGCACGGCACCGTCGAGGCCAACATGGCGATGCAGCACTGCGACGTGCTGCTGGCCATCGGTGCCCGCTTCGATGACCGGGTGATCGGCAACCCGGCGCACTTCAACGAAGAGTCGCGCAAGATCATCCACATCGACATCGACCCCTCGTCGATCTCCAAGCGCGTCAAGGTCGATGTGCCGATCGTCGGCAACGTCGCCGACGTGCTCGACGATCTGCAAAAACAGCTGGCGACGGCACAATCCCGCTCGGATGCCCAGGCGCTGGCCGCCTGGTGGCAGAAGATAGAGGAGTGGCGCGGCAAGAACTGCCTCAAGTACAAGCAGAACGGCGACGTCATCATGCCGCAGTTCGTCGTCGAGAAGCTCTTTGAAGTCACCGGCGGCGATGCCTTCGTCGCCTCCGACGTCGGCCAGCATCAGATGTGGGCGGCGCAGTACTACAAGTTCGACAAGCCGCGCCGCTGGATCAACTCCGGTGGCCTGGGCACCATGGGCTTCGGCCTGCCGGCGGCGATGGGCACCTGCTTCGCGAATCCCGGTGCGACCGTGGCCTGCGTCACCGGCGAGGCATCGATCCAGATGTGCATCCAGGAGCTGTCGACCTGCAAGCAGTATCGCCTGCCGATCAAGATCATCAACCTCAACAACCGCTATCTCGGCATGGTCAGGCAGTGGCAGGAGATGTTCCACGGCAACCGCTACGCCGAGTCCTACGTCAATGCGCTGCCCGATTTCGTCAAGCTGGCCGAAGCCTACGGCCACGTCGGCATGCAGATCACCAAGCCGCAGGATGTCGTGCCGGCACTGCACAAGGCCTTCACCGAGCACAAGAACGACCTCGTCTTCCTGGACTTCATCACCGACCAGACCGCCAACGTCTTCCCGATGGTGGCGGCGGGCAAGGGCCTGTCCCAGATGATTCTGGCAGAAGATCTGTGAAGCGCTAGGAACCCATCATGAGACACATCATTTCGATACTTTTGGAAAACGAAGCCGGCGCGCTCTCCCGCGTCTCCGGCCTGTTCTCGGCGCGCGCCTTCAACATCGAGTCCCTGACCGTGGCGCCGACGGAGGATGCCTCGCTGTCGCGGATGACCATCGTCAGCGTCGGCTCCGACGACGTCATCGAGCAGATCACCAAGCAGTTGAACAAGCTGATCGAGGTGGTCAAGGTGGTGGACCTGTCCGAGGCGCCCCACATCGAACGGGAACTGATGCTGGTGAAGGTGCGCGCGGTCGGCAAGGATCGCGAGGAGATGAAGCGGGTCGCCGACATCTTCCGCGGCCGCATCATCGACGTCACCGAATCCACCTACGTCATCGAGCTGACCGGCAATACCGCCAAGATCGACGCCTTCATCGAGGCGATCGATCGCACCCTGATCCTCGAAGCGGTGCGCACCGGTGTTTGCGGCATCGGCCGCGGCGACCGGATACTCAAGGTCTGAGCCAGGTCGGACTCTCGATGGAGGCACCCGAGCGGGTGTCTCCCGAAGCCTCTCCCAGGCGCCCTCCCGGGTCGCGGACTGAATGCCAGGCTAGCAACCACTCCACTTCTCACGCATTGATAAGGAAAACCATGAAAGTCTATTACGATAAAGACGCCGATCTGTCGCTGATCAAGGGCAAGAAGGTCACCATCGTCGGCTACGGCTCGCAAGGCCACGCCCACGCGCAGAACCTGAAGGATTCCGGGGTCAAGGTGACGGTCGGCCTGCGCCGCGGCGGTGCCTCCTGGAGCAAGGCCAAGAAGGCCGGCCTCAAGGTCGAGGAAATCGCCAAGGCGGTCAAGGACGCCGACCTGGTCATGCTGCTCTTGCCAGACGAGCAGATCGCCGCCGTCTATGCCGACGAGGTGCACGCCAACATGAAGGCCGGCGCCGCGCTCGCCTTTGCCCATGGTTTCAACATTCACTACGGCCAGGTGATTCCGCGCGAGGACATCGACGTCATCATGATCGCGCCCAAGGGCCCCGGCCACCTGGTGCGCTCGACCTACGTCCAGGGCGGCGGCGTGCCCTCGCTGATCGCCATCTACCAGGACAAGTCGGGCAAGGCCCACGACTTGGCGCTGTCCTACGCGGCGGCCAATGGTGGCACGCGCGGCGGCGTCATCGAGACTTCGTTCCGTGAGGAGACCGAGACCGACCTGTTCGGCGAGCAGGTCGTCCTCTGTGGCGGCACCGTCGAGTTGATCAAGGCCGGCTTCGAAACCCTGGTCGAGGCCGGCTACGCGCCCGAGATGGCCTATTTCGAGTGCTTGCACGAGCTGAAGCTGATCGTGGACCTGATCTACGAAGGCGGCCTGGCCAACATGCACTACTCGATCTCGAACAACGCCGAGTACGGCGACATCAGCCGCGGTCCGCGCATCATCACCGACGCGAGCAAGGTTGAAATGAGGAAAATTCTCAAGGAGATCCAGAGCGGCCAGTACGCCAAGGAGTTCATCCTCGAGAACAAGGCCGGCGCGCCGACCCTGCTGGCGCAGCGGCGCAATCTCGCGGCGCATCCGATCGAAGTGGTGGGCGAGAAACTGCGCGAAATGATGCCCTGGATCCGCAAGAATAAGCTGGTCGACCAGGCCAAGAACTAGTTGAAACCCTACCCGCATCCACTCATCGCCCGTGAAGGCTGGCCGTATCTTGCGATCAGCCTGGGCGCCGCCCTGCTGCTCACCGGCGCCGCCGGCTGGTGGTGGGCGTCGCCACTGTGGCTGGTCTTCGTCTTTTGCTTGCAGTTCTTCCGCGATCCGGCCCGGCCGGTCGCCGGCGACGCCCATAGCGTGCTCTCGCCCGCCGACGGCCGCGTCGTCGCCATCGAGCCGCAGCGGGACCCCTGGCTCGACCGCGACGCTCTGAAGATCAGCGTCTTCATGAACGTGTTCAACGTTCACTCCAACCGCAGCCCGGTCGATGGCGAGGTCAGGCAGCGCTGGTACCACCCGGGCAAATTCTTCAATGCCGACCTCGACAAGGCCTCGACCGAGAATGAGCGCAACGCGCTGTGGTTCCGGACGGCGGACGGTCAGGACGTCACCTGTGTCCAGGTGGCCGGTCTGATCGCGCGGCGTATTCTCTGCTACGTCGATGCCGGCAGCCGCCTCGAACGCGGCCAACGCTACGGCTTCATCCGCTTCGGCTCGCGCGTCGATGTCTACCTGTCGCCGGCCGCGCGCGTCAAGGTGACGATCGGCGACAAGGTGAGCGCCGCCGTGACCATCCTGGCCGAATTGCCGTGAGGCCGCCATGCCGGTGATCCGTCCGCGCCGCGCGCTGATGAATCCGGAAGTGCGCCGGCGCGGCATCTACATCCTGCCCAACCTGTTCACCACGGCGGCGCTGTTCGCCGGTTTCTACGCCATCGTCCAGGCGATGAACGAGCGCTTCGAATATTCTGCCGTCGCGATTTTCATCGCCATGGTACTGGACGGCCTGGACGGACGGGTGGCGCGTCTCACCCACACCCAGAGCGCCTTCGGCGCCGAGTACGACTCGCTCTCCGACATGGTGTCGTTCGGCGCCGCGCCGTCCCTGGTGATCTATGAATGGGCGCTGAAGGGCTTGGGCAAGCTCGGCTGGATCGCCGCCTTCATCTATTGCGCCGGCGCCGCGCTGCGCCTGGCGCGCTTCAACACCAACATCGAGGTGGTCGACAAGCGCTACTTCCAGGGCCTGCCGAGCCCGGCCGCGGCGGCGCTGGTCGCCGGCATGGTCTGGGTGCTGCTGGACCTGGGCTACAGCGGCGAGGAGGTGCGCTGGTACGCCTTCGCACTGACGATCTTCGCCGGCATCACCATGGTCAGCAACATCCGCTACTGGAGCGGCAAGGACATCAACCTGAGGAAGAGCGTGCCCTTCATGGTGGTGCCGGCGATGGCGCTGGGCTACGCGCTGTTGTCCTCCTACCCGGAGGGTGTGCTGTTTACGCTGTTCCTGGGCTACGCGCTGTCCGGCTACGTCCTGGCGGCTTGGCAGTGGTGGCGCCGGCGCCGGGCCGCAGCCGCGGGTTGAGACCTTCCCTGGAGACGACGATGGACCACCTGAAGATATTCGACACCACCTTGCGCGACGGCGAACAGAGCCCCGGCGCCTCAATGACGCGCGAGGAGAAGCTGCGCATCGCGCGCCAGTTGGAGAAAATGCGCGTCGATGTCATCGAGGCCGGTTTCCCGGCCGCATCGAACGGCGACTTCGAGGCGGTGCGGGCGGTGGCCGAAGCGATCAAGGAGAGCACGGTGGCGGCGCTGTGCCGGACCCAGGATAGGGACATCGCGCGCGCCCTGGAGGCGATCGCACCGGCGCGATCGGGCCGCATCCACACCTTCATCGCGACCAGCGCGATCCACATGGAAAAGAAGCTGCGCATGAGCCCGGACGAGGTCGTCACCGCGGCGGTCAATGCCGTGCGCTTCGCCCGGAACGGCATCGACAACGTCGAATTTTCCTGCGAGGACGCCGGGCGTTCCGATCTGGATTTCCTCTGCCGCATCATCGAGGCGGTGATCAAGGCGGGCGCCTCCGTCATCAACATCCCCGACACCGTCGGCTACAACCTGCCCGAGCAGTTCGCCGAGCGCATCACCCAGCTGCGGCAACGCGTTCCCAACGCCGATCAGGTGACGTGGTCGGTGCATTGCCACAACGATCTCGGCCTGGCCGTGGCCAATTCCCTCGCCGCGGTGCTGGCCGGTGCGCGCCAGGTGGAATGCACCATCAACGGCCTGGGGGAACGCGCCGGCAATGCGGCGCTGGAAGAACTGGTCATGGCGGTACGCACGCGCCAGGACGTCTTTCCCTGCGACAGCCGCATCGACACCACCCAGATCCTCTCCGCCTCGAAGATGGTTTCCGGCATCACCGGCTTTCCGGTGCAGCCGAACAAGGCCATCGTCGGCGCCAATGCCTTCGCGCACGAGGCCGGCATCCATCAGGACGGCGTGCTCAAGCACCGGGAAACCTACGAAATCATGCGGCCCGAGGACGTCGGCTGGAACGCCAACAAGCTGGTGCTCGGCAAGCACTCCGGGCGCACGGCGTTCAAGGCGCGGCTCGCCGAATTGGGCATTGAGGTCGATTCCGAACAGGTGTTGAACTCCGGCTTCGCCCGCTTCAAGGAGCTCGCCGACAAGAAGCACGACATCTATGACGAGGACATCCATGCGCTGATGAGCGACGAGGCGGTGACGCCGGAGCAGGAGCACTTCCGGCTGGTGTCCTCGTTGTTTCATTCGGAGACCGGCGAGACGCCCCACGCCGATATCACCCTGGCCGTCGGCAACGTCGAGCATCACGCCGCCGCAGAGGGCAGCGGGCCGGTGGACGCCGCCTTCAAGGCGATCGAGAGCGTCGCCGCGAGTGGCGCCGACCTGCTGCTCTATTCGGTCAATAGCATCACCACCGGCACCGACGCCCAGGGCGAGGTGACCGTGCGCCTGTCTAAGGAAGGACGCATCGTCAACGGCCAGGGCGCCGACACCGACATCATCGTCGCGTCGGCCAAGGCCTACCTCAACGCCTTGAACAAGCTGCAGTCGACGCTGGAGCGGGTCAATCCTCAGGTGTGAAGCCGGCTACGCCCGCGCGCTCTGCCGGGCGTAGAAGATGGCGGCCAGGAAGAAAACCAGGGCCAGCAGGGTCTCGGCCACCGCCGCCGCGCGCATCGCGCCGCTGTCACTGGTGGCGCGCACCAGACCCTCGGCGAGGTAGAGCAGGATCAGCAGCGCCGCCCACTGGTGCGTGTAGCGTCGGCCGCGCAGGATGCCGAACAGCGGCGCCAACAGCGGCAGCGCCTTCAGCGCCAGCATCGAGCCGCCCGGGCGCAACGGCGCCAGCCACAGTTCCCAGGCCAGACACAGAATGATCAGTGCGATCAGACTGATGCTGGCCGCCAGGTTGAGCGCGCGCAGCGCGGAAGCGTGCTTCATCGACTTGCCCTTTCGCTACAATGCGCAGCATGGTTGACCATTATAGGCGGCTCGGCTGGCGCCCCGATCGACGATTCAGCGGGCCGGCGCGCCGCTTCCGAAGGTGATGCTGTCAGCGCCGTTCCGTGTCGTCTTCCGCGTCGCGCGCCGCTTCGCCAGTGAGCGCTGCGCCCAGACCGCCGCCAGCCTGTCGTTTTCCACCCTGCTCGGACTGGTGCCGCTGGTCGCGGTAGGCCTGGCGCTGATCAGCCGTCTGCCCTTCGCCGAGGGCATGGGCGCGGCCTTGGAGAAATTCCTGCTCGCTAACCTGCTGCCGGCGCGAGCGGGCAGCATTATCGCCAGGTATGCGCTCCAGTTCGCGCACAAGGCCGCGCACCTGACCCTGATCGGCGGCCTGGCGCTGGCGACGACCGCCTTGATGCAGATGCTCACCATCGAGCACGCCTTCAATGCCATCTGGCGGGTCCGGGCCGGACGTCCGCTGCTGCGGCGTGTCGTCATGCATCTCTTGGCCATGCTGCTGGGGCCGCTGCTGTTCGGCGGCAGCCTGGCGGCGATTGCCTACCTTGTCAGCGTGGCGTTCGGCCTGGTGGCCGAGCCGAAATGGCTGGATACCCTATTTTTCCGGATGTTGCCCTTCGCCATCATGGCCGGCCTGTTCTCGTTGCTGTACTACGTGGTGCCCAACCGTGCGGTGAGGCGTGGGCACGCGCTGGCCGGCGGCATTTTCGCCAGCCTCGGTTTTTCCCTGATGCAGCGCCTGTTCGGCGGCTTCGTCATCCACTTTCCGGCCTACACGGTGGTCTATGGCGCCTTCGCGGCGGTGCCGATCTTCCTGCTCTGGCTTTACCTCTCGTGGAGCGTGGTACTGATCGGCGCGCTGCTGGTTGCCGAACTGCCCGCCGCCGGCCGGCCGCTGCGCTGATCTAGTAGAATTGCACAAAAGCCCAACTGGCCCAACTGAACAGAATATGGACGCACTGATTTCCGACAAAGCCATCCCCGCCGCCGAGCGCCTGATCCTTGCCCTGGATCTGCCCGATGCCCAGGCGGCACGCGCGCTGGTCGATGTCCTGGGCGATAGCGTGCGTTTCTACAAGATCGGTCTGGAGTTGTTCATGGCCGGGGGCTATTTTGATCTGCTCGACGATCTGGTCGGACGGGGCAAGAAGGTATTTGTCGATCTCAAGTTCTTCGACGTGCCAGAGACGGTGCGTTCGGCGGTGCGCGCGCTGTCCGGCCGCGGCGCTACCTTCGCCACCGTTCATGGCAATCAGGCGATCATGGAAGCGGCGGTCAAGGACAAGGGCGCACTCAAGATTCTCGCCGTGACCGTGCTCACCAGTCTTGACCGCGGCGATCTCGACGATCTCGGCTTCGCCTGCGACGTCGATCAGCTGGTGCTCTCCCGGGCCCGCCGCGCGCTCGAGACCGGCGTGGACGGCATTGTCTCCTCGGGATTGGAGGCGGCGCTGATCCGGCGCGAACTGGGGCAGAAGCTGCTGGTCGTCGCCCCCGGCATCCGTCCGGTCGACAACAAGCCCGTAGACGACCAGAAGCGCACCGTCGATGTCGCCCAGGCCTTCAGAAACGGCGCCGATTACATCGTCGTCGGCCGCCCGATCCGCCTCGCTGCCGATCCCCGTGCCGCCGCCGAAACCGTCCAGCAGACCATCGCCGGGTTGTTCCGGCGCTGACCGGTCGATTTCGCCAGGGTATTGTTTTGGGCGGAGTTTCCGGCTATACTCGCCAGCTTTTTCCAGAATCCAGGTAACGACAAATGGTTGTCATCCGTCTCGCCCGAAGCGGCGCCAAGAAGCGTCCCTTCTACAACATGGTGGTGACCGATTCGCGCAATCGTCGCGACGGTCGCTTTGTCGAGCGCATCGGCTTCTACAATCCGGTCGCAGCCGGTGCGGAGATCGGTCTGCGCGTGAACCTGGAGCGTCTCGCTTATTGGCAGGGCCACGGTGCCCAGCTGTCGCCTACCGCGGCGCGCCTGGTCAAGCAGATCGGCACGCCGAAGGCTGCCGCTGCCGCCTGAGTCTGTCCGGGGCTGCCAGGACATGATCGTCCTGGGCCGCATCGTCGCCCCATTCGGCGTGCAGGGTTGGGTCAAGGTGCATCCCTTCGGCGATGAACCCGCCGCCTGGGCCGGGATGCCGCGGTGGTGGCTGGCGGTCAGTCCCGATGCCGCCGATTGGCGGCCCTATGCGCTGCAGCAGGCTGGCGCGCACGGCAAGGGGCTGATCGCCAAGCTCGCCGGCGTCGAGGGCCGGGACGCCGCAGAAGCCATCGACGGCTATTACGTCGGGGCGCCGCGGGAGGCGCTGCCGAAGAACGCCGCGGACGAATACTACTGGGCCGACCTGGTCGGTCTGGAGGTGGTCAATGAGGAGGGGGTGCGGCTCGGCCAGGTGGCGAGCCTCCTGGCCAGCGGCGCGCACGAAGTGCTCTGCGTGCGCGACGGCGAACAAGAGCGGTTGCTGCCCTTCGTGGCCAAAGTGGTGAAGACCGTCGATGTCGGCGGCGGCGTGATCCATGTCGCCTGGGGCGCGGACTGGTGAGTCTGGACTTCGACGTCGTCACGCTGTTCCCGGAGGTGCTCGCCGCAGTGACGCAGTCGGGTATCACCCGGCGGGCGCTGGAGCGCGGCTTGTGGCGGCTCGCGTGCTGGAATCCGCGCGATTTTACGCAGGATAATCATCGCACCGTCGATGATCGGCCCTACGGCGGCGGACCGGGCATGGTGATGCTGGCGCAACCGCTGGAGCGAGCGATCGCCGCGGCCAAGGACCGGCGGCGTGCTTCAGGCGAGGCTCAGACGCAGGTGATCTACCTGTCGCCGCAGGGAAGACCGCTGACCGACGCGCGGGTGGCGCGCTTGTCGGCTTCGGGCGGAGCGATCCTGCTGTGCGGTCGCTACGAGGGCGTCGATGAGCGGCTGATCGAACGCTGTGTCGATGAGGAACTGTCGCTCGGCGACTTCGTTCTCTCCGGCGGCGAGATCGCCGCGCTGGCGCTGATCGATGCGGCGGTGCGGAGGCTGCCGGGGGCGCTGAACGATGCCGACTCGGCGCTCGAAGAGTCGTTCGCCGACGGCTTGCTTGACTGTCCGCACTACACGCGGCCGGAGGAATATCAGGGCATGCCGGTGCCCGAGGTGCTGTTGTCGGGCAACCATGAGAAAATACGGCGCTGGCGCCTGAAGCAGGCGCTGGGGCGGACTTGGCTGCGGCGCCCGGAATTGATCGCGGCGCGGCGACTGAGTCCGGAAGAATCAAGCCTGCTGGAGGAGTTCCGGCGGGAGTTGTAGCAGCAAAAAAAGCGCGCGCATCAGGGCTCTTCCCTGCTCTGCGCGAACGGCCAAAGGCCATGACCAGAAGGAGCAGCAAACCATGAACTTGATTCAGCAACTCGAGCAGGAAGAAATTGCCCGCTTGGACAAGACCATACCCGACTTTGCCCCGGGCGACACCGTCGTCGTCCAGGTGAAGGTGAAGGAGGGCACCCGCGAGCGTAACCAGGCTTACGAGGGCGTGGTCATCGCCAAGCGGAACCGCGGCCTCAATTCCAGCTTCATCGTACGCAAGATGTCCGCCGGCGAAGGCGTCGAGCGCACCTTCCAGAGCTACTCGCCGCTGATCGCCAGCATCGAGGTCAAGCGCCGCGGCGATGTCCGCCGGGCCAAGCTCTACTATCTGCGCGAGCGTTCCGGCAAGTCGGCGCGGATCAAGGAAAAGCTTACCAGAAGGAAGCCTTGAGCGGCTGCAATAAAAAGGGGCCGGAAGGCCCCTTTTTCATGCGTACCAGATGGATCAAAGGCGTTTGTCGCGCTCGATCAAGGCATAAGCCGAGTGGTTGTGGATCGACTCGAAGTTTTCCGATTCGATGACGTAGGAGTCTATCCTCGGATCGGCGTTGAGCATGCCGGCGACGTCGCGCACCATGTCCTCGACAAACTTGGGATTGTCGTAGGCGCGTTCGGTGACGAACTTCTCATCGGGGCGCTTCAGCAGGCCGTACAGTTCGCAGGAGGCCTGGCCCTCGATCATCTGCACCAGGTCCTCGATCCAGACGAAGGCATTGGTGATTGCGGTGACCGTGACGTGCGAGCGCTGATTGTGGGCGCCGCGCTCGGATATCTTCTTGGAGCAGGGGCACAGGCTGGTGACCGGCACCACCACCTTGGTGGTCTGACGGTACTCGCCGCCGGCCAATATCTCGCCGACGAATCTGACCTGATAGTCCATCAGGCTCTTCACCTTGGAGACTGGCGCTTCCTTGTTGATGAAATAGGGAAAGTCGATCTCGATCTGGCCGGTCTCCGCTTCCAGCAGTTGCACCATTTCGCGCGCCATGCTCTCGAAGCTCTCGACCGAAATCTCGCGCTCGTGGGCGTTCAGAATCTCCACGAAGCGCGACATGTGGGTGCCCTTGAAATTGTGCGGCAGGCCGACGTACATGTTGAACACCGCGACGGTGTTCTGCACGCCGCCGCTTCGATCGAGCACCTTGACCGGGTGACGAATGCTCTTGATGCCGACCTTGTTGATCGGCAGTTGTCGGGAATCGGGGCTGCCTTGTACGTCTGCGATGGCCATAGGATCTCTGCTGTTCATGGGCTGCGCTCCTGGTGGAACGGCGGCACGCGTCGGGCGCGGCACCACCGAATTCAGCGCATATTAACATTCCCGACTAAATTGCTCAAGTTTGCCAGTGCTGCCTTCACGCTAGCGGCGATACCGGCTGCATCGAGGCCGAGCTGCGCCAGGAGCTGCACCGAGTCGCCGTGGTCGATGAAGCGATCGGGCAGTCCCAGGCGCAAGAACGGCGTCGTGAGGCCCTGTTCCGCCAGGCTGCGCGCCACCTCCGAGCCGGCGCCGCCGATCAGGGCGTTCTCTTCGACGCTCACCAACAACTCGTGGGTTTGCGCCAGCCCACGCACCAGATCGGCATCGAGCGGCTTGATGAAGCGCATGTTGGCGACGCTGGCGTCTAGTTCCTCGGCAGCGGCCAGGGCCGGAGTCAGCATGCTGCCGAAGGCCAGCAGGGCGACGCGACTTCCTCGCCGGCGCAGCTCGCCGCGACCGATCGGCAGGCCGTCGAGCCCGGCTTCCAGCGCGACGCCCGGACCCGAGCCGCGCGGATAGCGGACCGCGCTGGGGCCGTCGTGGCGGAAGCCGGTGGTGAGCATCTTGCGGCACTCGTTTTCGTCGGCCGGCGCCATCACCAGCATGTTGGGGATGCAGGTGAGGTAGGACAGATCGAAGGCGCCGTTGTGGGTGGCGCCGTCGGCGCCGACCAGGCCGCCGCGGTCGATGGCCAGCAGTACCGGCAGCTTCTGCAGGGCGATGTCGTGGATCAACTGGTCGTAGGCGCGCTGCAGGAAGGTCGAGTAGATCGCCACCACCGGCTTCATGCCTTCGCAAGCGAGGCCTGCGGCGAAGGAAAGGGCGTGCTGCTCGGCGATGCCGACATCGTGGTAGCGGCCGGGGTATTCCTGGGCGAAACGGACCAGGCCCGAGCCCTCGCGCATCGCCGGGGTGATGCCGACCAGGCGCAGATCGGCCGCCGCCATGTCGCACAGCCAGTCGCCGAATATTTGCGTATAGGTGAGCTTGCCGGCCTTGCCAGACTGGATGCCGTCGGCGGTGTTGAACTTGGAGACGCCGTGGTAGAGCACCGGATCGGCCTCGGCCAGCTTGTAGCCCTGGCCCTTACGAGTGATGACGTGCAGGAACTGCGGCCCCTTCAGCGCCTTCAGGTTCTGCAATGTCGGGATCAGGGAAGACAGGTCGTGGCCGTCGATCGGGCCGATGTAGTTGAAGCCGAGCTCCTCGAACAGGGTGCCGGGGGTGAGCATGCCCTTCACGTGCTCCTCGGCGCGCTTGGCGAATTCCAGCACCGTGGGCAGCGAGGAGAGCACCTTCTCGCCGGCGCGGCGGGCGGCGTTGAAGGTGCGGCCGGAAAACAGTCGCGCCAGATATCGGTTGAGAGCGCCCACCGGCGGCGAGATCGACATGTCGTTGTCGTTCAGGATCACCAGCAGGTTGGCATCGACGACGCCGGCGTTGTTGAGCGCCTCGAAGGCCATGCCGGCGGACATCGCTCCGTCGCCGATGATCGCCACGACCTTGCGCTCCTCGCCCTTGTCGCGCGCTGCCACCGCCATGCCCAGGGCCGCCGAGATCGAGGTCGAGGAATGGCCGACGCCGAAGGTGTCGTACTCGCTCTCGCTGCGCCGGGGAAAGCCGGAAATGCCGCCCTGCATGCGCAATCTGGCCATGCCCGCGCGGCGCCCGGTGAGCACCTTGTGAGCATAGGTCTGGTGGCCGACATCCCAGACCAGGCGGTCGTGGGGCGTGTCGAAGACGTAGTGCAGGGCAATGGTGAGCTCGATGGTGCCGAGATTCGAGGACAGGTGACCGCCGGTCTTGGCCACCGATTCGAGCAGAAACGCACGCAGCTCAATGGCGAGCTGGGCCAGGTCGTCGCGCGCTAGCTGGCGCAGCGCAGCGGGGGAGTTGATGGTGTCGAGCAGCGGCGTGGCGGGCATGAGGTCGGTCAGAAATTGCGGCGGACGATGAAGTCGGTGAGCTCGTGCAGACGCCGCGCCGCTTCGCCGAAGGGAGCGAGTCCGTCGTGCGCCGTGGCGTGCAGCTCGGCCGCCGTCTCCTTGGCGCGGGCGAGACCCAGCAGGCTGACATAGGTGGGTTTGTTCCGGGCGGCGTCTTTGCCGGCGGTCTTGCCCAGTGTCGCGGTCGTTGCTTCGGCGTCGAGGATGTCGTCGACCACCTGGAAGAGCAGGCCGGAAACCTTGGCGTAGCGGTCGAGTCCGGCGAGCGAGGCCTCTGGCAGGGGCTCACCGCAATGGGCGCCGAGCAGACAGGCGGCACGGATCAGGGCGCCGGTCTTGTGGATATGCATGAACTCCAGCTCTTCCAGGGCGAGCGTCTGGCCTACCGCGGCGAGGTCGATCGCCTGGCCGCCGGCCATGCCGCGCGAACCCGCTGCCCGGGCGAGGCTGGCGATCATGAGCAGCTGGCGCCGGGCGTCGTCGGCGAGTTGATGCTCGGCGAGCAGCTGGAAGGCCAGCGCCTGCAGCGCGTCGCCGACCAGAAGCGCGGTGGCTTGGTCGAATTCGACGTGGCAGGTCGGCTTGCCGCGGCGCAGGACGTCGTCGTCCATGCAGGGCAGGTCGTCATGCACCAGCGAGTAGATGTGGATCAGCTCGACCGCCGCCGCGGCGATATCGAGCTTTTGGGCATCGGCGCCGCAGAGCTCGCCGGCGGCGTGGCAGAGCAGGGGCCGAATGCGCTTGCCGCCGCCCAAGGCGGCGTAGCGCATGGCCTGGTGCAGGCGTTGCGGGGCGATGGTGGCGGGGGTGAGCAGGCGGTCGAGGCTGGTCTCGGTGCGCTTCTGGATCGCGCCCATCCAGGTGGCGAAATCCATCGTGTTCATTCCTTCTCAGCCGGAGCGCCGCTGGCGAAGTCGGACAGCTGCCCGGCCTCTAGTGTCTGCAGCTTCTGCTCGGCGGCGCCGAGAGCGTCCTGGCAGTGCTTGAGCAAAGCCGTGCCGCGTTCGAAGGCGGCGAGCGACTGTTCGAGCGGCAGCGCCCCGGCCTCCATCTCCCGGACGATGGCCTCCAGCTCTGCGAGGGCGGCTTCAAATGAAGCCGGTGGGGGGGTGGTTTTGCCCATGGGGTGGACGGCAGGTGCGCGGCAGAGTGATGGATACGGCGTCGAAGACAGGGGGGCAAAAGTAACTTATCGCGACGGCCCAGGTCAAATCCGGCTGTCCGGCAGTCCCCGTCGGGATGGGTAGATTATACTTATACGTTTCCCGGTATCCGGGTTTTTCTTGTGGCTTGGGCGATATGAGCAACATTATTGACCGGGCGGGGGCGACCGTGCGTCTCGCGTCGACGGCTGCGCAGCTGCCTGTGTCTTGGTATTTCGACGAGAAGCTGTTCGAGTTGGAGAAGCAACTGCTGTTCGACCAGGGTCCGGGTTACGTGGGCCACGAGCTGATGGTGCCCGAAGCCCTGGACTATCGCAGCCTGGAATGGCTCGATCACGCCAAACTGCTGGTGCGCCAGGAGGCGGGCGGCGGTATCGACCTGCTGTCCAACGTCTGCCGCCATCGCCAGGCGATCATGCTGCAAGGCTCGGGCAAGGCCAGGAACATCGTTTGCCCGATTCACCGCTGGACCTATGACGGCACCGGCCGCTTGATCGGCGCGCCGCGCTTTCCCGATAATCCTTGCCTCAATCTCGACCGGCAGCGACTGGAGAACTGGAACGGACTGTTGTTTCGCGGGCCGCGGCGGGCGCAAAGCGATCTGGCCGGGCTGTCGGTCGCCGGCGAATTCGATTTTTCCGGCTACCGGCTGGATCGTGTCGAGCTGCATTCGTGCAAATACAACTGGAAGACCTTCATCGAAGTCTACCTTGAGGATTACCACGTCGTTCCCTATCACCCCGGGCTGGGCAAGTTCGTCGACTGCGATGACTTGAGCTGGCAATTCGGGCAGTGGTACTCGGTGCAGCGCGTCGGGATTGCCGCGCTCGCCAAGTCCGGCTCCCCGGTCTATGAGCGTTGGCAGGCAGCGGTGCTCGACTATTACCGGGGCGAGCGCCCGAAGCAGGGCGCGGTCTGGCTCACCTATTTTCCCAACATCATGGTCGAGTGGTACCCGCATGTGCTGGTGGTATCGACGCTGATTCCGCAGGCTGTGGACCGGACGCTGAACGTGGTCGAGTTCTACTACCCGGAGGACGTCGCGCTGTTCGAGCGCGAACTGATCGAGGCCGAGCAGGCCGCCTACATGGAGACGGCGATCGAAGATGACGACATCGCCGAGCGCATGGATCGCGGTCGTCTCGCCCTGATGCGGGCTGGCGTGAACGAGTTCGGCCCCTACCAATCGCCGCTGGAAGACGGCATGCGCCACTTTCACGAGTTCTACCGGCGCATCGTCGGCCCCCATCTCAACGGCGCCGCGTGACCGGTTAAGAGGCGGGCGGGCTGTCCTTGCTCGTCCGGCTCTTGCAGCCAAGGGCCGCCCCGGTCGAGCAGGATTGAGCTATATTCGCGACAGGCCGCCACAAGAGGATTCCCCATGATTGTTACTGACCATCAACACGAGTTGCTCTCCGTCACCGTCTTCGGCGAGTTCACGCTCGCCGATTTCCAGGAGTTCGAGGACCTGGTGCGCGACACGATTCCTTCCGAGGGTACCCTCAAGCTGCTCTTCGACCTGCGCCAAATGGCCGATTTCACGCTCGACGTAGCCTGGGAGGAGATCAAGTTCTCGCGCCAGCATCCCCATGATTTCGGCCGCATCGCAGTGCTCACCGACAGCCAGTGGGTGACCTGGAGCGCCTGGCTGTCGCAAGCTTTCGTCGATGCCGATCTGCGCGTCTTCGCGGACGAGGCCGAGGCGCGCGCCTGGCTGGCAGCCGCCCGGTGAGCGCCTGCCTGGTCGGCGCCGCGGAACTCGCGGCGCATCTTACCGACCCCGATTGGCGGATCTTCGATTGCCGCCACGACCTCAAGCAGACCGAATACGGTCTTGCCGCCTACCGTCGCGGCCACATTCCAGGCGCGCTGTTCCTCCACCTCGATCGTGACCTCTCGGGCCCGGTCGATGGCAAGCATGGCCGCCACCCGCTGCCCGACCCCGCCGTCTTCGGCGAAAAGATGTCGCAATGCGGGGTCTCCGCCAGCACACAAGTGGTAGCCTACGACAACGAAGGCGGCATCTTTGCCTCCCGCCTGTGGTGGCTGCTACGCTGGCTCGGCCATGAGCACGTCGCGGTCTTGGACGGCGGCTTGGCCGGCTGGAAGCGGGCGATCCTGCCGCTCGAAGATCGGCTACCGGAGGTGGCGCCGGCGCGTTTCCAGGCCCGGCCCGGGGTGGACGGCCCGGTCGATGCCGATTTCGTTCTGGCGCATCTGGGTTCGCGCGAGACGCTGTTGCTCGATGCCCGCAGCCCCGAGCGCTTCCGCGGCGAAAATGAAACCCTCGATCCGGTCGGCGGCCATATCCCGGGGGCCGTCAATCGCTTCTATTTCGACAATCTCGACGACGACGGCTGCTATTTCAAGCCGGCCGCCGAGCTCGCCGCCGAGTTCGAAGTGCTCCTGGCCGGGCGGCGCCCGGGGCAGGTCGTTCAGCAGTGTGGCTCCGGCGTCACGGCCTGCCATAACCTGCTGGCCATGGAAATCGCCGGACTCCCCGGCTCGCGGCTCTATGCCGGCTCGTGGAGCGAGTGGTGCGCAGACCCGGCGCGACCGGTCGCTACAAGCGCCTAGCAGAGCCTTCCCGACGTCCAGATAGCGCGCTCGCCGCTCAACCCGTGAAACCGACCGCCCATCGCTTGATGGTGTAATCATTCAGCATATTCGTTACTATGACAGGGTAATATTCTGTCATGGTAGCCATGCCTGACTCTAACGCCGCGGTTCCGCCCGCAAGGGGTTTCACCCTGATCGAATTGATGATCGTGGTCACCGTCGTCGCCATACTGACGATGGTCGCTTATCCCTCCTACGTGAACTACGTCATCCGCGCCAACCGCTCCCAGGCGCAGCAGTTCTTGATGGACATCGCCCAGTTGGAGGAGCAGTTCCGTCTCGATCAGGGGCAATACACGGCTGATCTGGCCGACCTGGGCGTGGCCACGCCGGCCCCGGTTGCGAATTACTACGCCGCCCCTTCGCTCTATACGACCGAGGCACGGCCGTTCTTCGTCGCACAGCTCACGCCCTTGGCCAATGCAGCGCAGAAGGATGACGGTCGCCTGTTCATCAATAGCCGCGGCGAGCACTGGCGCGACACGGACGGCTCCTGCGCAATCTCGGCCTGCGTCTATTCCAGCGCCAGCGCGATCCCCTGGGAATAGCGCGATGCCCGTCCAGTCGCGGATAATCGGAACAGCCGTCCGGCACGGCGGCTTTACGCTGGTCGAACTGATGGTGACATTGACGGTCGCGGCGATACTTATGGACATCGCCCTGCCTTCGCTGCAGGATCTGGTCGCCAGTCAGCGAGTGCGCGCTGCGGCCTCCGAACTCATGAGCGCCCTCAGCTTGGCGCGCGCCGACGCCATCAGCAACGGGCGCCGGGTTGCGGTAGCGCCCTTGGACCAGAGCAATGATGGCTGGCGCAGCGGCTGGCGCGTCATTGTCTGCGCCCCGCCGAGCGGCACCCAGAACTGCCCCAACGTCGCCGACTGCACCGATCCCGCGGCTGCCGCGGCGACGCCTGCTGCCTGCCCCGAGGAGTTGCTGCGTCATCAGCCGCTGGGCGGCAACATCAAGGTATGCGCCCGGCTCAATCCGGCTGCCGCCGTCGTCGAGACGCCGGCGATCGTCTTCGGCGCCGACGGCAGGATATCGGCCAATACGCCGGGCTCGGCGGTTGGCATCAATGCCTTCATGATCAGCGACGATATGGGCGGGGGTGCGCCGGGCAGTGAAAAGATGCGCGCCCTGGCTTTCGCAGCGGTAGGTCGGGTCAGCCTGTACCAGGTGACTGCTGCGCAAGGAGGAGTGGCGTGTCCATGAACCAGAGCCAGCTCCGGCGGCATGACCGGGGGCTCACCCTGATCGAGGTGATGGTGACCCTGGTCATCCTGCTGCTCGGCCTGCTCGGTCTGTCCGGCATGATCGTCAAGGCGCAGCGGCTTGCCTATGAAGCCTACGAACGCCAGCAGGCACTGGCGATCGCCACCGATCTGGCCGAGCGCATGCGCGCCAACCAGTCCGCCAACGTCACGACGCCTTCGAACAGCGACATCGCCGCGGTGTACGCCGCCAATGCCGGGCCCAGTGCGCCGCTCGGCGATCCTGCGAGCGCGGCGATGTGGAGTCAGCTGCAGAGCGGCTCGATCACCGACTGCACAGCCGCGGCGTGCACCCCTACGGAACTGGCCAACTATGATTTGGCGACGTGGGAAGGCCTGCTGCTCGGGGCCGGCAAGTCCAACGCTTCGAATCTCCGCATCGGCAGCATCAGCCACGCCCGCGGCTGCGTCGAAGGGCCGGTGGCGTCGATGTCGCCGGGAATGTCGGCGCCCGCCAACACCTACCGCATCACCGTGACCTGGCAGGGGGATCAGGCGGTGCCGACCAGCGCCGGCAATGCCAACGACCTGCGCAATCTCACCACCTGCGCCCAGGGTCAGTACCTGACCTTGGCCAATAGCCCCGATAGCGCGGACGAGTACCGCCGTCTGGTGACGCTCTACGTCTTCATCTACCAGCCGACATGAATCCGCGCGCTCGCAGCCATCACCGCAGCCGGCCGCCGCAACGCCGCACACTGGGGGTGACCTTGATCGAATTGATGGTGTCGATGGCCATCGGTCTGGTTCTGTTGACCGGTCTGACCGTGCTCTTCTCCAACACCTCGACGAGCTTCAGGGTGCAAGACGCGTTCGCCCGGCTGCAGGAGAACGGCACGGCGGCGCTGCGCTATCTGTCCGACGATATTCGCATGGCCGGCTTCTACGGCGAGAGCACTTCCGCGGCCAGCGTCAAACTGGATAATCTGCCCAGCTTCGCGGCGGCGGCTGATTGCGGCGCGGAACTGCCAGGCCCGCCGGCCCGCCCGTATGCGCTGGATCTCGCCGTGCCCGTTGAGGTGTACGGCGAAGGCGATCTGACGCCGGCGACGGTGAGTTCCACCTTTCCCTGCATCACGGCCGACAACTTTTCTCCGGGCAGTCCGGTGATCGTCCTGCGCGGCGCCACCGGTCAGGTCATCGACCAGCCGGACGCGAACGGCAACATGAGCGCCGCCCTGGCCGCCCAGCCCAACTACGACAAGACCCTCTACCTCCAGTCTTCGCCGACCCAGGATCCCAATACCATCGTCTTTCGCGGCGACAACTATGCCGCGCTGCGCGATGCCAGCCCGGGCAATGTCAGGATGCTGGCGAGCAACAAGGATGCGCCGATTTTCGCATACCAGGTCCATGTCTATTATCTCCGACCGTGCAGCCGTCCGACCGGCGGCTCGGCTGAGAAGCCGGTCTGCCGTGCGGACGACGACGGTGGCCGGCCCATCCCCACCCTGGTGCGCCAGGAGATCTCCAGCACCGCCGCAACGCAGCAGATGCAGGAAGTTGCTCTGGTCGAGGGCATCGAGCGCCTGAATTTTTCCTATGGCCTGGACACAAACGGCGACGGCATTCCTGATCGCTATTCGGCAGCCCCGAGCGCCTCGGAGTGGCCGCAAGTCATCTCCGTGCGCATCACGGCGCTGGTGCGCAGCATCGATCCGATCATGGGGCAAAACGACGCCGGCAAGCGCTACGATCTGGGCGGTGGCGCGAGCTTTTCCTGCGCCGGGTCCGACTGCACCTACCTGCGCCAAATCTATTCGCAGACGGTGCAATTGCGCGATTGTGCGGCGCGCCGTTCCACCGGAGGACTGCAATGCTGAGCTTCCCAGCAAGCCAGCGGGGCATCGCTCTGGTGGTCGGCCTGATCATGCTCACGGTACTCACGCTGCTGGTCGTGACCGCGATCAAGATCGGCGTCCTGGAACTGAAAATAGGCGGGGTGAGCCATCTCGCGGCGCAGAATTTCGCCAACGCCGAACTGGCGATCGCCGAGTTTCTCGACAGCAACGTCGGCAGCTTGCAGCCAGGCTGCGTCGCAGCCGATCTGGGCGGCCCGAACCGGGGCACGAGCTGCTATTTTCCCGCGGGCGCGCCGAGCAACGTCACGATCAGCGGTAGCCCGGGCAGCTATAGCGCCACGCTGGCGCTGCAAAACGGCACCGCGACGGTGACCGCGAGCGAAATCGGCTGCGGCGCCGACGCCGGCGTCGGCTCGGGAAATCAGGTCCCGGGCGCGGGCATCCTGAGCTGGGACGCCGCGACATTCGACCTGCGCGCCCGGGCGGAAGGGTCGATCGCCGGCGTGGCGCTGGTGCATCAGGGCATCCGGAAAAAGCTGACCGCCGGCGGCTGCGGCTGATATCGAAGTTCATGCAGGGAGGGTGAGATGAAAACCAAGCTCTTCGAGCGGCTGCTCGCCTGGCTGCTGATCGTCGCCATGTGCCACCCAGCCTGGGCGCTGGACACCGACATCTACCGCGCCATCGTCACCGGCTCCTCCGCTGCGGAGCCCAACGTCCTGCTTATTCTCGATACCTCGGACTCGATGAACCTGCCGGAAGGCTGGCGGGAATACCCGGGAGCCTACGATTCCCACGTCGAGTATCTGTGGAACGACCTCGATATCATCAGTTTTGGCGAAGTGCTCTACGAGCAATACGGCACGATTTCCGACGGCAATGGTTACGCTGTGAACACGCCCGATGGCTTCTACGTCTTCGGCGTGTATCCCGGTGCCCCTGCGTACCAGGACAAGGTCGTGATCAGGTTTCCTGACACCTCCGCCTATCGCGTCGGCGGCTCCATCACCCTCACCGGCATGCCCGTTCCGGAGTTGAATGGCAGCTTCACCATCACCGGTCTGAATGGCTCGGATGTTTTTATCGCGCGCCCGCCAGGGGTCAACTGGAACAATCCCGGCTACCCGATGCAGCAGAGTTCAAATATTGTGCAATTGAGTTACTGGAACAACAGTGCCGGCACCATGAGTGCGCCCAGCGGCAACGGTTTGCTGCCGGCACCGACCATGCCCTTGGGCTTCTGGGGCGGCACCAGCGTCGAGGAAAGAAAGCAGATCTGGCAAGCAGCGCTTGCCTCCGCCCTTGCCACCGAACCGGGCGACCCCGGCCCGCGCTACGTCTATCGCAACTACAGCGAGCGCAACGCCTTGCACTGGCTGCCGGCGGGCACCGCCGAGAGCGATCCGCGCCTCTATTCGAATGCCTTCAACCAGTTCTTCGGGGCCGATGCGCTGACCGCCTTTGGCGGCACCCTCGACCCGGTGACGCAACATCTGAAGCGCGGCGGCGTCGATTTCGGCGTGCCGCCCGCCAAGTATTACGGACAGAACAATCAGTGCCAATCTTCGCTCGGTGCGCTGACGCCATCGACGGTTTTTGCGCCGAGCGCTTTCCCGCCGAACGCCGGAAAATATCTCAACCAGAAATGGCAGCGCTACGAGCGCTATCTCAATCTCGACAGCACCGCCGAGTCGAACTATCCGGGAAATGGCGGCAGGGCGTTCCATACCAACATGGATCCTAGCCAGACATACTATCTCGACTACCTGAACGCCAACCGCGACCAGAACAACTTTGTCGCCTACGGCGTTTATGGGCCACTGCCGGTCAGGCTTGAGAAGCCCGGCAACGCGTCTTATGCCGGCTGGACAGATCTGAAGCCCGACTGGGGTGGTTTCAACTTCATGGCCGAGCTGGCTGCGACCTTTTACGGCTACACATTCTTCAAGCCGGTGTTGACCCTCTACGGCGTGAATGTGGCCGGGATCAACAACGACAACGATGCGCGCATCCTTGGCTACCAGAAACTCAAAGTACCCGGCTACTACGACACTCCGAATACGGTCAATACCGGCGCCACCACCATCACCAAGACGCGCAACTGCAGCTGGTCGGGCCCGGTCAGCGACGGGCCGGATGCGATCACCCAGACCTTCTCCTTCGGCGGTACCTGCAGAGATTCCGGCATCGCTTGCGACGGCACGCGTGGGCAGTGCAACCAGGTTTCCGATCCGCCAGCCTGCACCCAGACCGTGGCTGGCCCCTATGTCGATAAGGATTTCAACAACTGCCATTGGAACGGCCGCAGCCAGCTCGATACTGCGGTCTACAGCGGCTGCCAATGGTCCCCGGATCGTACCTCGGTGACCGTCGGGGGCGAAGGGGCGAGCGCCACCTACTTCGTCGGCGGCGTCTGCGCTGGTACCTGCACCGGCCCCGGATGTCAGGGTAATAATGAGGATTATTGCGTCAATAGCACCGTCCCGGATCAGAGACTCGGCAATACGAATTATCACAACGTGCTGACCAGCGACGGCAGCAATAGCGTCAGTTCCGGCTGCAGCAACAAGCCCAGCGGCACCAGCTACTACTATGGCGGCAGTTGCGTCGGGAACATCAATGTGCCGCCGGGGCTAGTCGGAACATCAAATACTGCGGCTGCCTGCGACAAGTCGGTGACCTACGAAAGTCTGCAGGTCGGCGGCCAGACCCTCGCTGACGTGCGCACCGACGGCATCACCGCCGGCTGCAGCGACAAGCCCGATTTCACTCAGCAATGCAGCGACCGGAACGCCTCTGGCTGCCCCTACATCACTTGCGCAAGCCGCGCTAGCAGCGGCAACGTCGATGGCGTCAATTACCGGGTGGCCGATCGGGTCGCCGACCAGGAGATGACCATGGTCCATGACTGCGTCGCCGACGAGGGCAATATCGGACCGTACATGACCGAAAGGCGGCGTGACTTCGGCGCCAATGGCAGTCCCTATGACGGGCGCTACAATGGCGCCGCCGGCGACACCCGCGAGAGCAGCACCCTGATGTACGACAGCAACCCAGCGCGCCGCATCAGCGATGCGCCGGCCTACGACATCTACTCGACCAACTACCTCAACTGGAAGTACGGCCCGAAATCCCACGGCAATCCGATCGGACGCAAGACCCGATTGCAGACCGCCAAGGATGCGCTGACCCAACTGGTGCAAAACAAGGACGGGGTGCGCTTCGGTCTGATGGTGTTCAACCGCATGGACAGCAGCTATAACACCGAGGGCGGCAACATCGTCTATGCCGTCGCCCGGATGGGCACCAACAATCCCGTCGACATCGCTGCCATGAGCGCCGCCGCCAGGGCCGAGAACGATGCCGCGCTGGCCAACCGCCAGGTCCTGATCGGCAAGATCAACGGTCTGGTCGCCACCGCGCAGACGCCGCTGACCGAGTCGCTCTTCGAGGCCTACCGTTACTTCAAGGGCGATGCACCGGACTTCGGGCGCCTCTCCACCCCGGCCCTGGACGGTTCTAAGGCTGCCTCGGGCTGCGACCGCAGAGCCTTCGAGACGCCGGGCGACGGCTCCGACGGCAGCGATTGCCTGGGCAACGCCGGCCATCCCGGCGCATCGGGAAATTATCATTCGCCGATGCTCGACCTGCTCAGCAGCGACGGGCAGCCCGCGCTCTGTCAGAAGAACTTTACCCTGCTGGTCACCGATGGCGGGCCCGAGAACGACTGGTCTGCCAACGACCAGATCAAGGCCCTTTCCTACCAGAAGTCGGCGACCGAGATGGTCTCGCCGCGCACCGACGTGAACACCCCGGCAGCCTCGCCCGCCACTCCCTACAATCAATTCAGTCCCGACGGCGTTGCCCCCTTTGGTCCAACCGACAAGGGTTCACTTGATCACGACGGCGGCTACATCTGGCTGGACGAACTGTCCTCCTTCATGGCCCACGCCAAGGTCTCGCCCGACAGCATTGACGGCAGCCAGCCGGTGTATACCTATGCCATAGGCTTTGCCGGCGCCAGCACGCCAGTGCTACAGAATGCCGCATCCGCGCAAGCCGGAGGCGAGTATTTCTCGGCCGACAGTTCAGGGCAGCTCCCTGCCGAGTTGAGTGGCGCCATCGACGCCATGGTTTCCTGGACGCCGGTCTCCGGCGGCGGCACGGTGGTCCCGATCTCGGCGTTGAACCGGGCCGAGAACTCGCGCGACGTCTATCTCGGCTTCTTCGGCCCGTCCAACAACAGCCAGTGGGACGGCACGCTGAAGCGCTACGAACTGTCCGACGTCACCGCAGCTGGCGCTGCCGGCTATTGCGGCAGGCAGCCGGTCGCGGGCAATGACCAGGGCTTGCCGATCGGGCTTTGCCTCATCGGCCAGACCGCGGTGACCAACGGCCTGGGCGAGACCGTGTGGAACATCGAGTACATCGACAAGACGCCGGTGGGCGGGGAGTTCGCCAGCAAGATCAACGATGCTGCGGTCAGCCAATGGATACCCAGCGCCGTGCCCGACGGCGGCAGCGCGCGCCGGGGCGGCAGCGGCCAGATCCTGCTCTCCGGTGCGGCACCGGTCACCAGTCCGGCGGCGCGCAAGATCTACACCTTCCTCGCCGGCGTCTCCGGCGACGTTTCGCTGAGCAGCAATCCCGTGTCCGAGGGCAACGCGCTGCTCTCCAAAGCCCGGCTGGGCAACGCCGGCATGAGCGATGCGGGCCGCGCCACGCTGATCAACTTTGCCCGCGGCGGCGATCCCAGCAATGCCGCCTGCAGCGACAGCGACCCGGCCACGCCTTGTACCGTCTGGCGCGGCTGGGCACACGGCGACATCCTGCACTCCAAGCCGGCGATATTGAATTACTCGGCGACCCGGCAATTCGTTTTCTACCTGAGCACCGACGGCCTATTGCACGCGGTGGATACGGCAACCGGAGCCGAGCAGTGGGCGTTCATGGCGGAGGAGGCGCTGCCGCTCCTGGCTACGATGATGGCCGACAGCCTCGGCGGGCACCTGATCGTCACCGATGGCTCGCCCAGTCTGTTCGTCCATGACGCCAACAATGACGGCATGATCAGCGCCAGCGACGGCGACAAGGCGATGCTCTACTTCGGGCAACGCCGCGGCGGCTCCACCTATTACGCGCTGGACATCAGCGACATCGACCATCCGAAGTTCGCCTGGAAAATCATCGGCGGCAAAGGCGTCGCTGGCGCCGGCAGCCTGTGCGTCGGCAGCGGTAGCTGCAGCGCCGTGGCAGCCTACGATGAACTGGGGCAGAGCTGGTCGTATCCCGCGGTCGGCAAACTGCGCGCCCTGACTCCGCCGGTGGCGGCGACGCTAACCCCGGCGCTGATCTTCGGCGGTGGCTACGACCCCAACGAAGATAACGACCCGGTCACTGCCATCGACACCATGGGCCGGGCGCTGTATGTGGTCAATGGTTACACCGGTGCTGTCGTCAAAAAGTTCGGCGCCGCCAATACCGTGCATGGCATGGATTCGAGCTTTCCTTCCGACGCGGCGGCGCTGAACGTTGATCTGGACGCGCAGAATCTGCTCGACCGGGTCTATATTGGCGACGCCGCTGCCAACCTCTACCGTTTCGACATCGACAACGCCGATCCGGCGCATTGGACCGGTGGCCGCATCGCACAGCTGTCCGACGCCTACTCGCGGCCGGGGACGGCGCCAAACCGCAAGATCCTGTTCCCGCCGATGCTGGTGAAACAGAATTTCGGCGGGCGTTACGACGCCGTCTATGTCGGTACCGGCGACCGCGAGCATCCGCTGAAAACCGCCCAGGTTGCGGACAAGATGTTCATGATCAAGGACAATCCGCTCTACGATGCGGACTACACGCTGGCTGCGAGCTATTCGGCCGACGACCTGATCGACATCAGCGCCATCAACGACCAGACGGGTTTCGATACGCAGGTGTCCGCCGCCACCTGGAAGGCCAAGAAGGGCTGGTATTACTCGCTGCCGGGCAGCGGCGAGAAAGTCACCAGCAGCCCGACGATTTTCAGCCAGACCTTGCGCTTTTCCAGCTACGCCCCATTGCAGGTGGTGAACACCTGCCTGCCTTCAGGGCGTGGTCAGCTCTATGGTCTCAACGCCTTATCCGGGGTCGCGCTGGACCCGGGCGAGAACAACATGCTGACCAGCAATCCGCGGGTCTATGCCGACTTTTCCTCGCGCGGCTACATCAGCAGCGGCGTGCCCATCGTCTACAACAAGCGCGCCTACATCCTGCAGGTCACCGAGAGCGGCCATATCCTGCCCGGCGGTATCGCCGGCAACACGGTGGGCAAGATCTACTGGTACCGCGAGGCCGATCGCTGACACCGGCTCACGGCTCGCCGGCGAGCATCCGCGGCAAGGGAAAGACGACGTTCTCGTCCATGCCCGGGAGGGTGCTGACGCCGGATGCACCCAATTGTTGCAGGCGTTCGATCACCCGTTCGACCAGTACCTCGGGGGCGGAAGCGCCAGCGCTGACGCCGACCCTGTCGCAGCCGGCAAGCCAGGCCGGGTCAATTTGTTCGGCGCTGTCTACGAGATGAGCGGGGACGCCCAGATGTTGCGCCACCTCGCGCAGGCGGTTGGAATTGGAGCTGTTGATTGATCCGACCACGATGACCAGATCGCATTGGGCCGCCAGCAGCTTTACCGCATCCTGGCGGTTCTGGGTGGCGTAGCAGATGTCGTCCTTCCTCGGCCCGAGGATTGCCGGGAAGCGTGCTCTGAGCGCCGCGATGATCGCCGCAGCGTCGTCCACCGAGAGCGTGGTCTGGGTCACGTAGGCCAGCCGGTCGGGATCGGCAACGACCAGGCGAGCGACGTCGGCGAGGTTCTCGACCAGGTGCATGCCGTCTTTCACCTGGCCCGTCGTGCCTTCGACCTCAGGGTGGCCGCGGTGCCCGATCATGATGATTTCGCGCCCGGCATCGCGCATCTTCGCCACCTCGACATGGACCTTGGTGACCAGCGGACAGGTGGCGTCGAAGACTCTGAGGCCACGCCGCTCGGCCTCGTCGCGTACCGCCTTGGCGACGCCGTGGGCGCTGAAAATCACCGTACCGCCGGCCGGAACCTGGTCCAGTTCATCGACGAACACCGCGCCCTTGGTGCGCAGATCCTCGACCACGTAGCGGTTGTGCACCACTTCGTGGCGCACGTAGATCGGCGCACCATAGCGCTGCAAGGCGCGCTCGACGATCTCGATCGCGCGCTCGACGCCGGCACAGAAACCGCGGGGATTGGCGAGCCGGATTTCCATGTCAGAGGATGCCGATCACTTCGACCTCGAAGCGGATCGTCTTGCCCGCCAACGGATGATTGAAGTCGAGCAGCGCCGCCTCATCGTCCAGTTCCCGCACCAGGCCGGTGTAGCGGGCGCCGTTGGCGGCGGTGAATTCGAGCAGGTTCATCATCCCGATCGGCTCGCCTCCCGGCAGCTCCGGCAGTTCGGTGCGCGGCAGTCGCCGCACCAGCCGGGGGTTGTGCTGGCCGAAGGCCTGCTCGGGCTCGAGCAGAAAGAGGCGCCGCTCGCCCGCAGCCAGGCCTTCCAGGCAGTGCTCCAGCGTCGGCGCCAATTCGCCGTTGCCCAGTTGCAGGGTCGCCGGCGTCGCGTCGAAGGTGCTGATGAACGCTTCGCCATCCATGCCGGCGACGCGGTAGTTGAGCGTCACCAGGCTGTCCGGCCCTACTCTTGATATGGGATTGGCGTCCATGTCCTCGTCCTGCAACTCAGTCCAGTCGTGCATTGTGCCAGAGCCGCGGACGTTGCGCATTGCTGCACCGGTTTTCGCAGGAGGCGTTTAAACTCTGCGCCTAGGCCTTCGCTCAAATCGCCAATATGAACACATTATTGCCGGATCTTGTCTGGAACTGGCTACCACCCGATACGGTACGCCGTAACGAGGAGGGTAGCCTGCTCGCCATGCTCGCCGCGATCGCCGAGACCGGCTCGGTGGCGCAGGCTGCGCGCGCCTGTGGTTTCTCCTACCGCCACGCCTGGGGGCTGGTGCGCACCTGGGAAGAGCGTCTGGGCCAGCCGTTGGTCGACATGGCGCGCGGCCGCGGTTCCCGTCTGGCGCCGCTCGGACTGCGGCTGGTGGGCCTGGATGCGCGCCTGAAGAGCCGTTTTGCTGTCCAATTGGCGGCGGCGGCCGAGGAGGTGCGGCGCGAGCTGGCGCCCTTTCTGGCCGCCGAACCGGAGCGCTTGACGCTGCACGCCAGCCACGACCCGCTGCTCGCCCGCCTGCCCGGGGCGCTGCGCGCCGTCGGCATCGAAGCGGAGTTGCACGTGCTGGGCAGCAGCGAAGCGCTGGCCTCGCTCGCCGCCGGGCGCTGCGACCTGGCCGGTTTCCACTGTCCGCAAGGGCTCCTGGGCGAGCAGGTGTGGCGCGTCTATCGCCGGCATCTCGATGCCAGAATTCATTTGCTGATCCGTTTCGCGCGCCGTTCCCAGGGACTGATGCTGGCTGCCGGCAGCGCTCTCCGGACGCTGCCCGATCTGACCGGAGCCGGCGTGCGTTTCGTCAATCGCCAGGCCGGCTCCGGCACCCGTTTGCTGTTAGACCTGCTGCTCGCCGAGAGCGGCATCAGTCCGCAGGACATCGACGGCTACGAGATCGAGGAATTCACCCATGCGGCGGTGGCGGCGACCATCGCCAGCGGCGCTGCCGACGCCGGTCTCGGCGTCGAGGCTGCGGCGCGCCGCTTCGGCCTGGATTTCATCCCGCTGGTGCGTGAGGACTACTACCTGGCCACCCGGCGCGATGCCCTGATGCAGCCAGCGTTGCAGGCGTTGCAGAAGCTTCTGGTCAGCGCCGACTGGCGTCGCACCCAGGTTGATCTGCCGGGTTACGACGCGCGCGGTGCCGGCCGCACGATCGAGTGCGAGGCGGCCTGGCGGGCGACGAAGCTGCGGTAGAATCGAGACTTTTCCCGTTCGCCGCGGCAGACCCCGATGACACCGATAGTAGATGACGTCCGCATCAAGGAGATCAAGGAACTCGCTCCACCCGCCCATATCCTGCGCGAGTTTCCGGCCAGCGAGGCGGCGGCGGCGACCACCTTCGCGGCGCGCCAGGGGATCCACCGGATCCTGCACGGTGCCGACGGCCGCCTGCTGGTAGTGATCGGTCCCTGCTCGATTCACGACCACGATGCCGCGCTCGAATATGCGCGCCGGCTGCAGGCGGTCTGCGGCCGCCATGAATCCGACCTGTTGATCCTGATGCGGGTGTATTTCGAGAAGCCGCGCACCACGGTCGGCTGGAAGGGGCTGATCAACGACCCGCACCTGGACGGCAGCTTCCGCATCAACGAAGGCCTGCGCCTGGCACGCCAGTTGTTGTACGAGATCAACGAGCTGGGCCTGCCCTGCGCCACCGAATTCCTCGATGCCATCACGCCGCAATACACCGCTGACCTGATCAGCTGGGGCGCGATCGGCGCCCGCACCACCGAGTCACAGGTGCACCGCGAGCTGGCCTCTGGCCTGTCCTGCCCGGTCGGCTTCAAGAACGGCACCGACGGCAACGTCAAGATCGCCGTCGACGCGATCCGCGCCGCAGCCAGTCCGCATCATTTCCTCTCGGTGACCAAGGCCGGCCATTCGGCCATCGTGTCCACCAACGGCAACGAGGACTGCCACGTCATCCTGCGCGGCGGCAAGACCCCCAACTATGATGCCGCCAGCGTCGATGCCGCCTGCAAGGAGCTGGGCGGGGCCGGCCTCGCGGCGCGGGTGATGATCGACTTCTCGCACGCCAATTGCGGCAAGCAGCACCAGCGCCAGCTGGAGGTGGCGCGCGATGTCGGCGGGCAGATCGCCGCCGGCGACGACCGCATCTTCGGCGTCATGGTCGAGTCCCACCTCCAGCCGGGGCGCCAGGATCTGCTGCCGGGCAAGCCGCTCGAATACGGGGTCTCGATCACCGACGCCTGTCTGGGCTGGGAGGACAGCCTCTCCGTGCTCGACATCCTGGCCGACGCCGTGCGCCGGCGGCGCCTGTCTCTGGCCGCGCAGTGAGCCACCCTATGAGCCGGCCAGCCAGACCGCGAGATCCACTTGCACCCGCTGGTCCGGGCTGGCGAGCCAGATCTGACCTTCCTGCACGGTGCAATGCAATTGCCGGCTGTGCGGCGCCAGTTCCGCCAGCGACCGGCTCGACGCTTGCGACAAATTGATTACGGCGAGATTGTCGATCCGTTTGAGCTTGGCGGCGCATTGCTGCCACCACAGCTCGGCGGTGCGCCCGCCGTAGGCGTAGATGACCACCCGTCGGGCCCGGCCGCAGGCTTTGCGGATGGTCTTCTCGTCCGGGAGACCCACGTCTATCCACAGCTCGATGGCGCCGGTCAGATCCTTCTGCCACAGATCGGGCTCGTCGTCGGCGGATAGGCCGTTGGCGAAGGACAAGGCGGAGCTGGCGTGGCGAGCGAAGGCGAGCAGGCGCACCATCATGCGCTCGTCGGTCTCGGACGGATGGCGGGCGAGGGTGAGGGCGTGGTCGCGGTAGTAGTTGCGGTCGATATCGGCGATCTGCAGCCCGACTTTGAAGATGGTTGCCTTGATGGCCATAGGATGAGCTTGCGTTTGTTTCAGGGCCGGGATGCGACGATACTCCAGTATTCTATCATTTGACTTGTCACCAGCCGGGAACCGTATGGACGGAACGAACGACAGCCTGATCGAGATAGCAGACCTCCATTTCTCCTACGGCGATCGCGCGATCCTGAAGGGCATCAATCTCAAGGTGGCGCGCGGCAGCATCGTCGCCATCCTGGGCGCGAGCGGCTGCGGCAAGTCTACGCTGCTGCATCTGATCGGCGGCCAGCTCAAGCCTGCGCGCGGACGGGTGGAGGTTGCCGGCGAAGTGGTGCACGAGCTCGACGACCGGGGTCTTTATCAACTGCGCAAGAAGATGGGCATGATGTTCCAGGTGGGCGGGCTGTTTTCCGACATGTCGGTCTATGACAATCTGGCCTTTCCGCTGCGCGAGAACACCGACCTGCCCGAGCCCCTGATCCACGACCTGGTGCTGATGAAACTGCACGCGGTCGGACTGCGCGGCACCCACCGGATGATGCCCAACGACCTTTCCGGCGGCATGGCGCGCCGCGTCGCGCTGGCCCGAGCGATTGCGCTCGATCCGCTGCTGATCATGTACGACGAGCCTTTCGCCGGCCTCGACCCAATCTCCCTCAACGTCATCGCCAATCTGATCAGGCGGCTGAACGATGCGCTCGGCGTGACTTCGGTGGTGGTGACCTACGACGTCTCGGAGTCGCTCAAGGTGGTCGATTACGTGGTCTTCATCAACAATGGCGTGATCGTCGCCGAAGGCCCGACCGCCGACATGCGGGTGACCGACAATCCCTTCGTGCGCCAGTTCCTGGATGGGAAAGCGGACGGCCCGATTGCCTTCCAATACCCGCACCGGCCCTTCGAGATCGAGCTGGGACTTTCGCCCCGGGCGTAGACCTTCAGGCGTTCTTGTCCTTCTGCCAGAGCACGTCGCCGCGCCCCGAGGCTTGGTTCAGGTGACGGGCGAGCACGAACATGAGGTCGGAGAGGCGGTTCAGATATTGCCGGCCCGTTGCCGAGACGCTTTCATCCTGCGCTAGCGCCACCACCGCGCGCTCGGCGCGGCGGCAGACGGTCCGGGCCAGGTGGGCGAGGGCGGCGGCGCGGCTGCCGCCGGGCAGGATGAACTCCTTGAGCGGCGAAAGCGGCGCGTTGTAGCGGTCGATCGCCGCCTCCAGCCGCGCCGGTCCGCTCTCGGCGAGCAACAGGGCGCCGGGGATCGACAGCTCGCCGCCCAGGTCGAACAGGTCGTGTTGCACGCCGGTGAGCAGTGTACGGACGTCCTCGGGCAGTTCCTCGCAGAGCAACAGGCCGATCACCGAATTGGCCTCGTCGATGTCGCCCAGCGCGCTGATGCGCGGGCTGTTCTTGCCGGTGCGCGAGCCATCACCCAGGCCGGTGGTACCGGCGTCGCCGGTGCGGGTATAGATCTTGGTGAGCCGATGTCCCATTGACTTATTCTCCGGAATTCGGGGTGCGGTCCAGGCGATACAAAACGAAGATCAGCACCAGCGTCGAGATCACCATCAGGTGCGGGCCGAACAGCCAGAACAACAGCGGGATGGTGAAGTAGTAGGCGCGCATGCCGTTGCTGTAGTAGTGCGCCGCCCGGTTGAGGAAGCCGGTGACGAAGCGCGGCGTGATCACCGGGTGCTTGGGGTCGGCGGGGACGTTGAGCAGATAGCCGGCGTGGTGGAAGCTGCGCGCGGCCAGGGTCAGGGAGAAGAAGGCCACGCATTGGTCGATGATCATGATCACCAGCTTGAACATCCACAGCGACGGATCGACCACCCCGACGAGGTTGAGCGAATGCAGGCCGTGCTCGACGTCGCTGCTGTGTCCCGACAGGCTGATGGTGCCGATGATCAGCAGGATCGAAGTGGAGGCGAGGAACACCGCCACCATGGTGGAATTGCGCAGCGTCTGCACCGCCAGGATGTCGCGCCTGTCGCGCATCACGCTCTCGACCCAAAGGCGGCGGGCCTCGGCGTTGAGCGCCTGGATGGTGTAGTGCGGGTCGTAGTGCGGCCCCGGCGCCATCCGCCAGCGCAGGTAGACGTAGTAGCAGAGGATCAGCCCGGCGCTGAGCACGAAGCCGAACATGTCGCTGTTGTAAAACGGGGGGAACGCGGGCATGAACTGAACTGGGGAGAGTATGCGGGGCCGTGGCGGTGATTTTACTCCAGAGCAGCGGCCGAAGCGGGACTGGCGTATGCGACGGGTGATGATATTAGCAAATTCCATAACCATGAAACGTTCATGGTTTCGATGCCGCCATGAGCCTGGTTTATCATCGCCTCAATTAAATTGAGAACCACTGATCGTCTGTCTCGCTATGCTGGCGGACGGCAGTGGAAGTGGCAGCGACGGAGGTGAAAGCGTGGGCCAGCACCTGACCCTGTCGCGCGCCGCGCAGCTCATCGGTGTGAGCCGCGGTGCGCTGCAGAGGAAGATACGCGAGGGCGAATTGCCCTCGCACGACGGCATGGTCGCCGCCGCCGATCTGCTGCGCGCCTATCCGGATTTCAATCTGGAAGACAGCGGGGCGTTGGAGCGCGTCCTCAAGATCAAGGAGGAAGCTTTCGGCCGGCGCGTGATGGAGCGCGTCCTGCCCAGTTCCGAGGTGCTCGCCCAGCGCCTGTTCGCGCAGAGCCAGGAACTGGGCGATCTGCGCCGCCATCTGGCGCGCTATCACGAACTGGTGCTGGCGCTGCAGGTGCGTGTTGCGCAAACCAAGGCGCAAGCCCAGACGCCAGGGTCGACAGCGCAGGCCTGGCTCGAACTGGGTGAGATGCTGGAGCGGGGATTGGCCGAGGTGCTCGCCAGTTCCGAACCGCCCGATGCGCTCGGGCTCATGGATGATATGCTGAAAGTTATGTCTGCACACGTCACCGTCCGCCCCAGCGGGCGTCAATTCCTGGTCGAGGGGCACGACACCCTGCTCAAGGCCGGCCTCGGCGCCGGCCTGACGCTCAACTACGGCTGCGGCAACGGCAACTGCGGCCTGTGCAAGGCGCGCGTGGTCTCCGGCGAAGTGCGCCGCGTGCAGCACTGTGATTACGCCCTGTCCGAGGCCGAGCGGCTGCAAGGCTATGTGCTGCTCTGCGCCCACACCGCGGTCAGCGACGTCGTGCTCGAAGCGCTCGAAGCCCGCGGTCCCGCCGACATCCCGGAGCAGCGCATCGTCGCCCGGGTGAGGAGCGTCGCACCGGTCAACGCCCATGCCGCCGACACCCTGCTGCTGCACGTGCAGACGCCGCGCAGCAACCGCTTGCGCTTCCTCGCCGGCCAGAGCGTCACGCTCGGGCTGGCCGGGGACGGCGACGATTGCAGCGCCACCTACCCGGTGGCGAGCTGCCCCTGCGACGACCGCAACCTGCACTTCCACGTCGCGCGTCCGGCAGCGGGCGATGCCGACCCCTTCGCCGAGCGGCTTTTTTCGGGTGCGCTAAAGGCTGGGCAGGAGCTCAGCCTGTGGGGGCCGTGGGAGGAATTCACGCTCGCCGCGGATTCCGGCCGGCCGCTCATCTTCGCGGCCTGCGACACCGGCTTCGCGCCGATCAACAGCCTGATCGAGCATGCGCTGGCCGTCGATGCCGCCGAGTCGCTGGCGCTCTACTGGCTGGCGACGCGCGCCGACGGCCACTACCGTGACAACCAGTGCCGCGCCTGGGCCGATGCCCTCGACCACTTCCGCTATGCGCCGCTTCGCGCACGGGATGCCGGCGACGGCGGCCGCGACACGGCGCGGGCGATCGCAGCCGGCTGCGCCGGCGCCCTGGCAAGACACGACGTCTATCTCTCCGGTCCCCAGGCCTTCGTCGCCGCGGCGGCGGCGGAACTCGAAGCGGCCGGCCTGGCCGCGAGCCAGCTTCACGCGCGGGTGATCTGATGCGTCCGGCCCAGCTCGCGGAAATTCTCGATTACGAATTCGTCGCCGCCTCGGCCGGCCAGCACACGCCGGTGATGCTCTGGGGGCCGCCCGGGGTCGGCAAGTCGCAGATCGTGGCGCAGATCGCCGCGCGCCACGCCGTCCAGGTGATCGACGTGCGCCTGTCGCAGATGGAGCCCTCGGACTTGCGCGGCATCCCCTTCCGGGTCGAGCAGCACGGCAAGAGCGCGGTCGAATGGGCGGCGCCCTCGCTCTTGCCCGACGCGCTGCGCCACGGCGATCGCGGGGTGCTGTTCCTGGACGAGATCACCTCGGCGCCGCCTTCGGTTTCGGCCGCCGCCTATCAGCTGATCCTCGACCGCCGCCTGGGCGATTACCGCGTTCCGGAGGGCTGGGCGATCGTCGCCGCCGGCAACCGCCAGGGCGATCGCGGCGTCAGCTACGCGATGCCCGCGCCGCTGGCCAACCGCTTCTCGCACTACGAGGTCGAGGCCAACCTGGAGGACTGGGTCGCCTGGGCCTACGCCAACGCCATCGACCCGCGGCTGGTCGGCTTCCTGCGCTTCAAGCCCGAGCTGCTGTTCGATTTCGATCCGTCCAGAAGCGGTGCCGCCTTCCCCAGCCCGCGCTCCTGGGAGTTTGCCGATCGCGCGCTGCAGAAGTTCGGTGAGCGCCCCGACCTCCTGCCTGGCGCGCTGATCGCCTGCGTCGGCCAGGCCGCCGGCATCGAGTTCGCCGCCTATCTGGAGAGCCTGACGCAACTGCCCGATCTCGACGCTATCGTTGCCGGCGGCCTGGCCGACGTGCCCCAGACGGTCGATCTGCAGTACGCGGTCGCGGCGGCGCTGGCCGGCCGCGCCCTGCGTGTGCGCGGCAGCCCGGAGGCGGCGCTGGTGTGGGGGCGCATCCTCGATTACGCCGGACGATTGCCGCTCAGGGAGATGGGCGTGATGCTGGTGGCCGACCTGCATCGCGGCATCGGTCCGGAGCTGTTCGCGCTGCCGCAATTTTCCGCCTGGGCCGGCGCCGTCGCCGACCTCTTGCTCTATGAGTGAGGCGGCGCAACTGCTCGCCGCGGCGCGCACCCGGCTGATCCTCGATCAGCCCTTCCTGGGCGCGCTGGTGCTGCGCCTGCCGCTGGTCGCCGCCGATCCGCGCTGGTGCCGCACCGCCGCCAGCGACGCGCGCCGCCTCTACTACAATCCGCGCTGGATCGAATCGCTGTCTTCCTCCCAGGTGCAGTTCGCGCTGGCGCACGAGGCGCTGCACTGCGCGCTGGGCCACTTCGCCCGCTGCGGCCACCGGGTCAGGAGCCGCTGGGACCTCGCCTGCGACTTCGCCATCAACCCGCTGCTGGTCGAGCAGGGACTCTCGCCGCCGCCGAACGCGGCGGTGCTCGATCTTTATGCGGGCATGGCGGCGGAGGAAATCTACCCGTGCATATCCGACGACCTCGACCAGGAGACGCTCGACCAGCACCTCTACGGCGAGTCGGGCGGACAGGGCGGCGGGCAGGACGGCGAGCGGGCGCCGGCGCCGCCCGCCGCCGACGAAATGGAACGGCTGGCGCAGCAATGGCAGCGCCATCTCGCCGCCGCGGCGCAGCGCGCCCAGGAAGCGGGAAAATTGGGCGGCGCGCTGTCGCGTCTGGTGACCGGGGCGCTGCAGGCCGAACTGCCGTGGCGCACGCTGCTCGCCCAGTATCTGTCGGCGACGGCGCGCCACGACTACTCTTACGCAAGGCCCTCGCGGCGCGAGGGCGAAATGATCCTGCCCAGCCTGAGGAGCGCTCAGGCCGAACTGTGCGTCGCCCTGGACGTCTCCGGTTCGGTGGCCGACGCCGAGCTCGCACAGTTCGTCTCCGAGCTCGATGCCATCCGCGGCGCGCTGCCCGCGCGCGTCAAGCTGTTCGCCTGCGACGCCGCACTCGCCCCCGGATCGCCCTGGCTGTTCGAGCCGTGGCAGCCGCTGACGCCGCCAGGCGAGCTCAAGGGCGGCGGCGGCACCGACTTCGCGCCGGTGTTCGAATGGATCGCGCGCGAGGGTGTCCATCCCGACGCGCTGCTCTACTTCACCGACGCCCAGGGCGTCTTTCCGCCGGCGGCGCCCGACTATCCGGTGCTGTGGCTGGTCAAGGGCCGCGCGACCGTGCCCTGGGGACGGAGGATCCAACTCAATTGAAGACCGAGCAATCCAATCAACTGGCACCCGAGGATGCGCTGCGCCTGTCGGTGCTCCTGGCCGGCGAGGTGCATGCGGTGCGTCTGGACGAGCGGGTGCCGGCGCTCCACGCGCTGACGCCCAGGGGCGAGGCGAGGATCGCGCTGCACCCCGATGGCCGCACCGAGCAGTACCTGATGCGCGTGCGCGGCCTGCTGGGCGGCCACGCGCTCGGTTCGCCCGGCGGCTACCCGGTGCATCTCAAACGCTGGACGCGGATGGGCCAGGTCGGCCCGAACAAGCTCGGCGCCCTGCTGCTCCTGGGTGAAGACGAGGCGGTCGCCGCGGTCGCCCACGCCCCTGGCCTCACCGACGAGCTGGCGCGGCGCGCCTGGTGGGCTGCGCCCTCGATCGAGAACGCCCGCTCGATGCTCGGCAATCCCGAGGTGGCACACGGCGCGATGGCCAAGCCGCTGGCGGACTTCCTGATCGAGCACCTGCCCTTCGAGGAGGATCCCGCCGCGGCGATGAACAGCGTGCGCGTCGTGCTCGCGGCCGGGCAGCCCGACGCTCCCGGGCGGCTGGCGCTATGGGCCAGAGCCAGGACCCGGCCGCACTATTTCATCGGCTTCCTGGAGCATCTGCCCGATGCGCTGCCCGGGGACGAGCCGCCGCAAGAATGTGCCGCCGCGGTTTCAGACCTAGCGGCGGCGGGCAACGCCTGGGCGATCGCCCTCGCGCGCGCCCGTTCCGCCAGCGGCCAGAGCTTCCTCAAGGCGGCGGCAGCGGTGCTGGAAAAGCCCGCGGTACCCGACGCGGTGTATGCGCTGTTCGATGCCATCGGCGCCTGGTGCGGTGCCCTCGCCGACGCGCCCGGACGCACCGAGCTGGCGCACGCCGCGCCCGGACACGCCGCGGCGATAGCGGCGCTCTCGGCGCTCTCGGGCCTCGATGCCGCCGCCGCTGCCCCCATCCTCGGCCGCAGCAGTGCGGTTGGCGCGCTGATGCGCCGGCAGCTAGAACCGGTCGCGGCGCCGCTGATGGGCCACCTGCAGGCGCTGCGCCAGGCGGCAGCCAATTTTTCTCACCAGTGACCACCGGACCGGACATGGACAAAATCATCCCGATCAAGCCGCAGGCGCCGGCAGATGCCTGCAGCGGCGCCGAATCCTTCGCCCTGATGGTGCTGGGCGACAGCATGCTGCCGGAATTTTCCGAGGGCGAGATCATCATCATCGAGCCGGAAGGGCTGGCCACCGACGGCGCCTACGTGCTGGCGTTTCATCATGAGGAATGGATCTTCCGCCAGTTGCGCCGCGCGGACGACGCCTGGAGGCTTTGTCCGCTCAATCCCGCCTATCCCGAGATCGACATCGCCGACCTCTCGGCGGTCAGGGGCGTGATCATCCAGAAGGCCAAGCCTGGCCGCCGCCGGGCACTGAAGACTTACGTCGCCTAGGAAACTATATGCCCTATTACGTGTACAAGATCCATCCGCCGCTGAAGACCCTGGAACTGATCGGACAGCACGCCTCGTTCAAGGATGCCTCGAGTGCGGTCAAGGCGCTGCGCGCCGAAGCCGCACAGTCCGCCGCGATAAAAATGATATTCGCCGAAAACGAACTGGCGGCGGAGGACCTGCTCTCGCAGGTGCGCCCGCCCGAGCCGATGGTCGGCGACGATTACTGAAGGCGGTCATGGACGAATCGACTTACGGGTCTGTGGCTGAGGGCATCAGGCGCTCGCCCTGCATCTTCGAGCGGGCGCTGCTGGCGAGTTGCGCTGCCTGCTCGCTGGTACAACGGCATGCGCTGGCCGAGCGCGAGGTCCTGGCCTGCACCGATCCCGTGGCGCAGGCTGGCTGCCGCGGCTTCCGCGAGGCGCTGCGGCAAAATTCGAGCTTCACCCTGAAGCGCACCAATGCCGACCAGCGGCTGCCCCACGCCCTGGAAATGAAGCTGCAATGCGGCGGTCTGCGTGGCCTGCAACAAGCGCTCGACGCTACCGCGGCAGTGCTGGAGGTGCACGCGCTGCTTGAGCAGGCGCTGGTGCGCTACGGCAGCCTGGCCGAGTTGCCCTACTCGCGCATCATCCAGGGGGTCGCCGCCTGGAGCGGGCGCAAGCGCACGGCGAGCGAACCATGAGCCTCGCGCGCGACCAACTGGTCGCCGTCGTGCAGCAGAACTGCCACATCGCCGATGCGGCCCACGCACGCAACATGGGGCTATGCAGCTATCTGCTGGAAATGCGCGAGTACTACCGCTGGGAGGCCGGACTGCCGCTGTCCTCGCCGCCGCCGCGGGCCGAGGTGGGGCGCTGGATTGCGGCGCGCGAGCGCTACTGGAATGAGCTTGAGGACCGTGAGTTCTCACAGTTGCCGGTGGGCGACGAGAACCTCGATCCCTTCGCCGTTGATGCCGTCAACCGCGCACTGCTGCCGCACGGCCTGGTCTATGGCGCCGGTATCGGCCGCTTCCACCAGCCGCATTTTTTCCTGGCCGAGCTGGAGCAGCGGGAGCTGCGCGACGGCGTCGTCATCCTGGTATCGGGCCGCGAAGTCGCACGCGATCTCTCGGCGGCTCCGGCCGCGACGCGCGCTGGCACCGTCTATCTGCGCCGGGAGGCGCTGACGCGCTGGCTGTGGGAAAAGGCCGAGGCCTGGGATGGGCAGCAGCGGGACGGGGCGCTGAAGCGCGCGCTCGCCCATTACGGTTACGACAACGACCGGCAGGGGGCGATAGCACGAATGAGCGCGGCGGAGGGCGAGACCCTGATCCTGCACGAACTGGGTGAGCACGCCGCCGGGCGGCTGCTGGGTCCGGGCTGGGAAGAGATGCTGGCGGGTTTTTCCGGCAAGCGCGCCGAGATCCTGGCCCGGGCGGTGCGCGACAATCTCGCCGACTGCCTGGCTACCCTGCCGTCCTTGCTGGAGCGGCAGGCGGCTGCTTCGCTGCACTTCTGGTTCGCCAATTTCGACGGCATGCGCCGCGCGCTCTTTCCCCGCCTGGTCCTGGCCTACCGCGACTGGTGCGAGCGGGGACAGGACGCTGCGCTGGCGGCGGCGATCGCTGCCGGAGCCGGACACTGGCAGGATGTCGGGCGGCGCCTGCTGGCGCTGCAGCACCGGGACGGGGCCGAAGCGCAGGTGGCAGCGCTCGCCGAGGGCGATACGCTGGCCCTGTGATTTGCCGCATAATGAACGGGCGAGGGGACGAGATGACGGGCGAGGGGATGGCTGAGCGGGGCGCGAGCGACGCAATCGACGCAATCGACGTCAACGCGGCGATCGCCGCCCTGCGCCGGATCCTGCCGGAGCGAGGATTGCTGATGAGCGACGAGGAGCTCCGTCCCTACGAGTGCGACGGCCTCACCGCCTATCGCCAGATGCCGCTCCTGGTCGCCCTGCCCGAGACCGAAGCCCAGGTCGTCGCCGTCCTCAGGCTGTGCCAGGAGATCGGGCTGCCGGTGGTGGCGCGCGGCGCCGGCACCGGCCTGTCCGGGGGGGCGACGCCGGTGCGCCAGGGCCTGGTGCTCTCGCTCGCCAAATTCATGCGCATCCTCGAAGTCGATCCGGTGGCGCGCACCGCGCGCGTCGAGCCGGGGGTGAGGAACCTCGCTATCTCGGAGGCGGCCGCGCGCTTCGGCCTGTACTACGCGCCCGATCCGTCCTCCCAGATCGCCTGCACCATCGGCGGCAACATCGCCGAAAATTCCGGCGGCGTGCATTGCCTGAAGTACGGCCTGACCGTGCACAACGTGCTGCGCCTGCGCGTGGCGCTGATCGACGGCGAGGTGATCGAGATCGGCGGCGGCGCGCTGGATAGCCCCGGCTTCGATCTGCTGGCGCTCATGATCGGCTCCGAGGGCATGCTCGGCGTCGTCCTCGAGGCGACCGTCAAGCTCACGCCCAAGCCATTGCTGGCGCAGGTGGTGATGGCCTCCTTCGGCGACGTGGTCAGCGCCGGCAACGCCGTGGCCAGGATCATCGCCGCCGGCATCATTCCGGCCGGGCTGGAGATGATGGACCGCGCCGCCACCGCGGCGGTCGAGGCCTTCGTCCATGCCGGCTACGACCTCTCCGCCGCCGCCATCCTGCTCGCCGAATCCGACGGCACGCCGGAGGAGGTGGCCGAGGAGATCGCTGCGATGCGCGCGGTGCTGGAAGCCGCCGGCGCCGGCGACGTCCGCGTCTCGGCCGACGAGGCCGAGCGCCTAAAATTCTGGGCCGGCAGGAAGGCCGCCTTCCCGGCGGTCGGGCGCATCACCCCGGACTATATGTGCATGGACGGCACCATCCCGAGGAAGCGGGTGGCCGAGATGCTGACGCGCATCGAGGAATTCTCGGAAGAATTCGGCCTGCGCTGCGCCAACGTCTTCCACGCCGGCGACGGCAACCTGCATCCCCTGATCATGTTCGACGCCAACATCCCGGGCGAGACCGAGCGCGCCACCGGCTTCGGCGCCCGGATCCTCGAACTGTCGGTCGAGATGGGCGGCACCATCACCGGCGAGCACGGCGTCGGCATCGAGAAGGTGCGGCAGATGTGCGTGCAGTTCTCGATGCGGGAACTGTCGCTGTTCCAGGCCATCAAGGCGGCCTTCGACCCCGACGCCCTGCTCAATCCGGGCAAGGCGGTGCCGACCCCGCGGCGCTGTTCGGAATACCGGCTGACCGGCACGCCGGGAGCGCACTGATGGACGATTTCGCCGCGGAACTTGTCGCGCGGGTGCGCCAGGCGGCGGCCGCGAAAACGCCGCTGCGCATCCGCGGCGGCGGCAGCAAGGATTTCTACGGCGGTCCGCTGATCGGCGACATCGTCGACACCAGGCGCCACGCCGGCATCGTCGCCTACGATCCGACCGAACTGGTGATCACCGCCCGCTGCGGCACGCAACTCTCCGAGATCGAGGCGGCGCTCGCAGGAGAGAGGCAGATGCTGGCCTTCGAGCCGCCCCGCTTCGATCAAGCCGCGACCCTGGGCGGCGTCGTCGCCGCCGGCCTGTCGGGGCCGCGCCGGGTCGCCGCCGGTTCGGTGCGCGATTTCGTCCTCGGCCTCAGGATGCTCGACGGTCGCGGCGAGGTGCTGAATTTCGGCGGCCAGGTGATGAAGAACGTCGCCGGCTACGACGTCTCCCGGCTGATGGCCGGCGCCATGGGTTGCATGGGCCTGCTGCTGGAAGTGTCGCTGAAGGTGCTGCCGCTGCCCGCGATGGAGGCCACGTTGCGCCTGGAGGTACCGCAGGGCCGCGCGCTGGAGCTCTTGAACGGCTGGGCCGGCCGGCCGCTGCCGATCTCGGCCAGTTGCTGGCAGGACGACGTGCTGACGCTGCGCCTGTCCGGCGCCAATGCCGCGGTGGCGGCGGCGTGCCGCCAGCTCGGCGGCGAGAGCGTCGCCGACGGCGCCACTTTCTGGCTCGCGTTGCGCGAGCAGCGCGCCGCCTTCTTCGCCGACGATACGCCGCTGTGGCGTCTGTCCCTGCCCTCGGTGGCGGCCCCGCTCGATCTGCCCGGCGCGCAACTGCTGGAGTGGGGCGGCGCTCTGCGCTGGTTGAAGTCGGGTGCCGCGCCCGAGCGCATCCGCGCCGCGGCGGCTGGCGCCGGTGGCCACGCGACGCTGTTTCGGGGCAGCGAGGAGGCTAGGGCCGAAGGCGCCTTCCAGGTACCGCCGCCGCCCTTGCTGGCGCTGCACGTGCGGCTCAAGCGCGCCTTCGACCCGGCGGGGATTTTCAATCCCGGCCGGATGTTCAGGGAGTTCTGAATTGCAGACCCGGCTCGCCGATTTCATCCGCGATACGCCGGCCGGGCGCGAGGCCGACGCCATCCTCAGGGCCTGCGTGCATTGCGGCTTTTGCACCGCCACCTGCCCGACCTATCAGTTGCTGGGCGACGAACTGGACGGTCCGAGGGGCCGGATCTACCAGATCAAGGAGCTGCTGGAGGGCGCGCCGGTCACGGTCAAGACGCAACTGCATCTGGACCGCTGTCTCACCTGCCGTTCCTGCGAGACCACCTGCCCTTCGGGGGTGCGCTACTCGCGTCTGCTCGACATCGGCCGCAGCGTGGTCGCCGATCGGGTCGGTCGCAGCGCCGGGGCGAGACTCCAGCGCGCGCTGCTGAAGCGGCTGCTGCTGACGAACTGGCTGTTCGCGCCGGCCTACCGGCTCGGCCAGTGGCTGCGCCCGGTGCTGCCGGGGCGTCTGGCCGCCATGGTGCTGCCGCGTCGCGCGCCCGGCGTGCGGCCCGCCGCGCGCGGCGGTCGCCGCATGATCGCCCTGGCCGGCTGCGTCCAGCCGACGATGGCGCCGAACATCAACGCCGCCGCCGCGCGCGTGCTCGCTGCCCTGGGCATCTCGCTGATCGAGGCGCCCAGGGCCGGCTGCTGCGGCGCGCTGCCTTTTCATCTCGACGACGTCGAGGCGGCGAGAGACCTGGCCCGGCGCAACATCGACGCCTGGTGCCCGCTGCTCGAAGCCGGGGCCGAGGCCATCGTCATCACCGCTTCGGGCTGCGGCGTGCAGGTGCGCGACTACGCCCATCTGCTCGCCGACGATCCTGATTACGCCAACAGAGCGGCGCGCGTGGCGCTGCTGGCGAGCGACGTCAGCGAAATCATCCTGGCCGAGCAGCCGGCGCTGCTGACGCTGCTGGCGGCGCTGCCGCCAGTCGCGGCGGAGCAGCAGCACCTCGCTTTCCACGCGCCGTGCACGCTGCAGCACGGCCAGGGCATACGCGGCGTGGTCGAGGGTCTGCTCGCCGCTGCCGGCTACCAGCTCACCATGGTGCCCGACAGCCATTTATGTTGCGGCTCGGCCGGCACCTACTCGGTGCTGCAGCCGGAGCTCGCGCTGCGGCTGCGCGACAACAAACTGGCGGCGCTCACTTCGGGCCGGCCGGAACTCATCGTCACCGCCAACATCGGCTGCCTCGCCCATCTCCAGGCCGGCACTGCGCTGCCGGTTCGGCACTGGATAGAAATTCTCGACGCCCGCATGGCGAAACGACAGAGGAGCGGACATGAGTGACGAAACCGATGTTCCCGAGCGGCGCCGTAACCTGGAATTGCGCGGGATGTTCGCCGATGCCTACGCGCTGGTCGAGCCGTTCTTCGATCCCGCCAACCGCTGGAACGGCCAGACCTTGGAGCACCTGGCCTTCCGGGTGATGCGCGAGCATTACCCGAACAGCTCCAGCGACGACATCTACGTCTTCCTCGCCGCCGCCAAGCGCTGCTATGCGGAGCGGGTGGCGGGTCCCGGCCGTTGATTCACGTCAATCGAAGCGGGGAACATTGAAGTATCATTGCGTGCCGAGAACCGGACGAGGAATCCGGCCCGGTCGACAAGAACATAAGGGAGTCTAAAGCATGCCTCTGATGATAGGAGTGCCACGGGAGGTCTTTCCTGGCGAAAAGCGCGTCGCGACCGTTCCCGAGGTCGTCGAAAAACTGGTCAAGCTGGGTTTTTCCGTCGCTGTCGAAGCCGGTGCCGGCGATGCGGCAAACTGCAGCGACGAAACCTACCGCGCCGCCGGTGCCCGGATCGTCGAGGGCGCGGCCGAGCTGTGGACCGGCGCCGACATAATCTTCAAGGTGCGCGGACCGAGCGCGGAAGAGGTCGGCCTGATGCGCGAAGGCCAAACGCTGGTTTCCTTCATCTGGCCGGCGCAGAACCCTGATCTGCTGCAACGGCTCGCGGCGAAGAAGGCCACCGTGCTGGCCATCGACGCGCTGCCGCGCACGCTCTCCCGCGCCCAGAAGATGGACGCATTGACCTCCCAAGCCGGCGTCGCCGGCTACCGCGCGGTGATCGAGGCCGCCAACGCCTTCGGCCGCTTCTTCAACGGCCAGATCACCGCCGCGGGCAAGGTGCCGCCGGCCAAGGTCTTCATCGCCGGCGCCGGCGTCGCCGGCCTGGCCGCGATCGGCACCGCCGCCGGCCTGGGCGCCATCGTGCGGGCCAACGACACCCGTGCCGAAGTGGCTGACCAGGTCGTCTCCTTGGGCGGCGAATTCGTCAAGGTCGATTACGAGGAAGAAGGGTCCGGCGGCGGCGGCTACGCCAAGGTGATGAGCGAGGGCTTCCAGCAGGCACAGCGCGACATGTACGCCAAGCAGGCCAAGGAGGTGGACATCATCATCACCACCGCGCTGATTCCCGGCCGGCCGGCGCCCAAGCTGATCACCGCCGAGATGGTGCAGTCGATGAAGCCGGGCAGCGTCATCGTCGATATGGCGGCGGAGCAGGGCGGCAACTGCGAGCTGACCGAGCCCGGATCGGCGGTGGTCAAGCACGGCGTCACCATCGTCGGCTACACCGACCTGGTCTCGCGTCTGGCCAAGCAGTCTTCGACGCTGTACGCCACCAACCTGTTCCGTTTGACCGAGGAGCTGTGCAAGACCAAGGACGGCAACATCGACGTCAACATGGAAGACGACGCCATCCGCGGCCTGACCGTCATCAAGGAGGGCAGCATCACCTGGCCGCCGCCCGCGCCCAAGCCCGCGGCGGCGCCGCCGGCGGCGGCCGCAGCCAAGCCGGTGGTCGCGGCGCCAAAGTCGCATGGCCACGGCAAGGGCGGCGCACCTGCGTCCGGCACGCGCACCGCGGTGGTCTTCGGCGTTGCTGCGCTGCTCTTCTGGTTCATCGGCGCCAATGCCCCGGCCGCTTTCCTGCCGCACTTCACGGTCTTCGTGCTGGCCTGCTTCATCGGCTACATGGTGGTCTGGAACGTCACGCCGGCACTGCACACACCCCTGATGAGCGTCACCAATGCGATCTCCAGCATCATCGCCATCGGCGCCCTGGTGCAGATCGCGCCGCCCGGCCAGGTGCGGCCGGACGACTGGATACGCTGGCTGGCGATGGCGGGCATCGCGCTCACCTCGATCAACATGTTCGGCGGCTTCGCCGTGACCCAGCGCATGCTGGCGATGTTCCGCAAATAAGGAAAAAGAACCATGTCCGACAGTTTGCCAACGGTCGCCTATATCGGCGCGACGATCCTCTTCATCTTGAGCCTGGGCGGGCTCTCCAATCCTGAGACTTCGCGCCGCGGCAATCTCTACGGCATGATCGGCATGGCCATCGCCGTGCTGGCCACGATCCTCGGGCCGCACGTCGCGTCCGCCGGCATCGTCTGGATCATCGTCGCCATGGTGGTTGGCGCGAGCATCGGCCTCTACGCCGCCCGCATCGTCAAGATGACCCAGATGCCGGAACTGGTGGCGCTGATGCACAGTCTGGTCGGCCTGGCCGCGATGCTGGTCGGCTTCGCCAATTACATCGATCCGGCCGCGGCGGCGGGCTTGTCCAGCGCCGAGCGGACCATCCACGAGCTGGAAATCTACGTCGGCATCCTGATCGGCGCGGTGACCTTTTCCGGCTCGATCATCGCCTTCGGCAAGCTCTCCGGCAAGATCGGCGGCAAGCCGCTGCTGCTGCCGGCGCGCCACTGGATCAATCTCCTCGGCCTGCTGGTGGTGATCTGGTTTGGCCGCAGCTTCCTGCACGCCGGGTCGATCTCTGACGGCATGACGGCGCTCGTGGTGATGACCGCGATCGCCCTACTCTTCGGCATCCACATGGTGATGGCCATCGGCGGCGCCGACATGCCGGTGGTGATCTCGATGCTGAACAGCTACTCCGGCTGGGCGGCGGCGGCGACCGGCTTCATGCTCTCCAATGACCTCTTGATCGTCACCGGCGCGCTGGTCGGATCCTCCGGCGCGATCCTGTCCTACATCATGTGCAACGCGATGAACCGCAACTTCGTCAGCGTCATCGCCGGCGGCTTCGGCACCGGCGGCGGCACGCCCACGCCCAAGGGGGGAGCTGCCCAGCCGGCCGGCGAGGTGGTGGCGATCAGCGCGGCGGACACCGCCGAGCTGCTGCGCGAAGCGAAGAGCGTGATCATTGTGCCGGGCTACGGCATGGCGGTGGCGCAGGCCCAGCACACGGTGTTCGAGATCAGCAAGCACCTGCGCGACAAGGGCGTCAATGTCCGCTTCGGCATCCACCCGGTGGCCGGGCGCATGCCCGGGCACATGAACGTGCTGCTGGCCGAGGCCAAGGTGCCCTACGACATCGTGATGGAAATGGACGAGCTGAACGAGGACTTCCCGGATACCGACGTCGCCATGGTGATCGGCGCCAACGACATCGTCAATCCGGCGGCCCAGGAGGATCCGGGCAGCCCGATCGCCGGCATGCCGGTGCTGGAAGTGTGGAAGGCCAAGACCTCGATCGTGATGAAGCGCAGCATGGCCTCGGGCTACGCCGGCGTCGACAATCCGCTGTTCTACAAGGACAACAACCGGATGCTGTTCGGCGACGCCAAGAAGATGCTGGACGAGGTGCTGGTGGCGCTGAAGGCCTGATCTAGGCCGACTTGCGCCAGACGCCGGCGAACCAGGACTGCTGCTCGCGCGGCAGTCCTTCCGGCCGGTAGTAGTGTTCCAGTTCGGTGTAGCCGGCATCGAAGAGGATGCCGCGCCAGGTGTCTTCGCGATACCGGACGCCGTAGCGCTCGCCCTGCCAGCCTTCCTCGTCGGCCCCGCGCGGGTTGGAGGAGAACAGCACCCCCGCCGGTTTGAGACAGTTCGACAGTTCCGTCAGCACCCGGCGGATGTCGCGGCTCGGCACGTGAAACAGCGAGGCATTGGCGAAGACCGCGTCGAAGTGCGCGGGCGGCAGCGACAGGCCGAGAAAATCCTGATGCAGCACCTCGCAGCCGGCGTGGGCGCGCGCCATCGCGACGAAGCCGGCGCAGCCCTCCAGGCCGACCGCCCGGTGCCCCAGTTGCCGCAACGCCTGCAGGTCGCGGCCCGGACCGCAGCCGAAGTCGAGAATCGTGAATGGCGCTTCGCCCTCGATATGGCGCAGCATGGCGGCGATGTTCTGGGCCACGTCGTGGTCGCGCGTGCGCTCCCAGAAGCTCTCGGCGTTGCGCTCGTAATGGCCGAGCGTCCGCTGCGAAACCTCGTCTTCAGGCATCCTGCTTGACGCGGCCGCCCAGCAGCGCAGCGATCTGGCGCTTGGGCTTGGCCGGACCCTTGGGCGGCTCGACGCTCGCCTTGGCGGCCAGCTTCGATTCGTAGGGCTTGTTCGGATCGAAATCGAGCTTGGGCAGGTGCGCCACCGGCTGCGGCAGGCGTGGCCGGTCGCCGTGCAGCGATCGGGAGCGCTCGCGGTCGGCTTTTCGGCTGCGCTCCTCGCGGCTCTCGCGGCTGCCGTCGTCCTCCCGGCTGCGGCCGCGGCGCGGTTTGTCGGCGTCGGCGGCCAGGCCGTGGTCGTTGCCGCGTTCGAAGCCGGGCACTTCGATCTGTTCGATCTTGCGCTTGACGATTTTTTCGATGTCCGAGAGGCGCAGCTTCTCCTCCGGACAGACCAGCGAGATGGCGACGCCGCTCTTGCCGGCGCGGCCGGTGCGGCCGATGCGGTGGATATAGTCCTCGGCGACGTGCGGCAGCTCGTAATTGATCACGTGCGGCAGGTCGTCGATGTCCAGTCCGCGGGCGGCGACGTCGGTGCCGACCAGCACCCGGATGCGCCCGGCCTTGAAGCCCTCCAGCGCCTCGGTGCGCTGCTGCTGGCTCTTGTCGCCGTGGATGGCGTCGGCCTCGATGCCCTGCCGCTGCAGGTAGTGAGCCAAGCGGCTGGCGCCGAACTTGGTGCCGACGAACACCAGCACCTGGCGCATGTCCTCGTGGCGCAGCAGATGCACCAGCAGGTGGCGCTTGTCTTCCTGGGCCACCGGATAGACGCGGTGAGTGATGGTCTCGGAGACCGAGTTCCGCACCGCCGCCTCGATCAGTTGCGGCGACTTCAGCATGGTGTCGGCGAGCTTCCTGATCTCCTCGGAGAAGGTCGCCGAGAACAGCAGGCTCTGCCGCTCCTTGGGCAGCATGGCGAGGATGCGCTTGATGTCCGGGATGAAGCCCATGTCTAGCATGCGGTCGGCCTCGTCCAGCACCAGCATCTCGACCTGGTTGAAGGCCACGGTCTTCTGCTGCACGTGGTCCAACAGGCGTCCGGGGGTGGCCACGATGATCTCGCGGCCCTGGCGCAGCTCCTCGATCTGCGGCCGGATGTCGACGCCGCCGTAGAGGCAGATGGCGCGCAGCGGCAGGAATTTGCTGTAGGTCTTGACGCTCTCATAGACCTGCATCGCCAGTTCGCGCGTCGGCGTCAGGATCAGCGCCCGCACCGGATGGCGTGCCGGCGAAGAGGAGGCGCTGGCGTGGCGCGCCAGGCGCTGCAGCATCGGCAGGGTGAAGCCGGCGGTCTTGCCGGTGCCGGTCTGGGCGCCGCCCAGGATGTCCTTGCCCTGGAGGACGACGGGAATGGCCTGGACCTGGATCGGCGTCGGCTCGGCGTAGCCGGCGGCGGCCACGGCCTGCAGCAGTTCGGGCAGGAGCCCGAGTTCGTCGAATTTCATGGATGCTCCTGATTCGGCCTGCCCCTCGCGGGGTACCGGTTCAGGCAGCGAAAGATCTCTGGAAGTAGGCCGGGGAGTCCGGACTTGGTCCGGGTCGGCCGCAACACGCCACCAACCGGCAAGGCGGCGACGCGGCATTATAACCGAATCGAGCGCGCGCGGCCGCCTTCAATGCGACACGCGCAGCCCGGTGCCGAGCGTGGCAAGCGATATCTCGGCCGGGGACGCCGGCACACTGACCGGGCAATACGCATTGCTGATCGGTACGCCGAAGGCGGCGCGGCCGCATTCGTTTCCGGCTTCGTCGCGATAGACCAATTCACCGCTCTCGAAGTCGTATTCCGGGTGGCGGGGCTGGTTCCATTGGTCCAGGAAGTGCATGTAGAACGGGATGTACATGCCTTCCCGCGGATTGCGGTGCTGCAGCGCAAACACGTATTCCGGCTGATGCTTCACTTCGAATCCGGTATGGCAGTGCTGCACCCAGACGTGATCGCCGAGCACGATCACTTTCCAGAACGGCTCGTGTTCGTAGAATTTCAGGGTGACTTTCTTGCCTGCCTTGCGCAGTTCCGCGAGGCAGGCGATGCTGGCCTCGATTTCCTTGTGGAAAGACAGCAGCGTGATGTCGGAGGGCAGGGAGTCGACGCGCCGGTACAAACCTTTTCCGACCGGATTGACCAGCATGACGCGAATCTCATAGGCGGTCTGCAGCGCGCCGCGCAGCAGGCTGCGCTCGTCGACCAGGGTCTCGTATCCGGTCAGCGACAGGATGCAGGCATCGCGTGCCGCCGACAGCCGTTTGAGCAGTGCCCGTTCGCGCCGGCGCGACAACCAGTTGCGGCGCTCGTTGCGCGCATAAGCGAGCGCGGTCAGTTTTGCCATCGCCACTCTCTGCCGATTGCCCCATACTATCTTGACAAAATTGAACAGCAGCACCATGACCGAAGCCATGGCGATTTCGGTCGCGAGCAGGAGGTTGGTGTTTTTCTCCACCATCGGCCACCACTGGTAAAGAATGTATTCGGCAGCCTGCGGCAGGGAAAACGCAATCGCCACCGCGAGCAGGGTGATGGCCCCGTGCGACAGGATTTGGTGCAAGCTGAGCAGCAGGCTCTGGGATCGAGTGTTATCGTGCATTACTAAGCTCCTAAGCCATTGATCAGGGGACCGCGGCGGCTCGCGATGCAACACGCCTCACGTTTGGCTGCGCGCCGGGGGTGCTAGGGCCAGCGCTGGAAAAAAACGCCCGCACCTATGTGCGGGCGAAAAACCGGGTCGGCCATGCGGGAGGAGGGGGAGATACTTCTTGGCCGACCGGGTGTGAGTGGTATGCGCCGGGACTGTGCATGACGCCTTGGTAGGTTTCATGCCTGAACCTCCAGGCCTTGGTCAGAGCCGCCTTTCGCTCTGCATCGGTTGCGTTGGCGCCAGCCGTCCGACGCTTCAAGAACGGGTGAGCACGGCGCCGTTGATCACGCGCACGTGCTCGCCGACCCTAACCGAAGGGACGCTCGCTTGCGAGACCGTGCGGAAAGAGCCGTCATCCATGCGTACCGTCACGTGGTAGCGGTAACGTTTCTTCACGTTCCGCTCGATCTCGTTGCCGGCCATGGCGCCGCCAGCGGCGCCGAGCAGGGTCATGATGGCGTTGCCGTTGCCGCGGCCCATCCGGTTGCCGACCACGGCGCCGGTGACGCCGCCCGCGACCGCACCCAGGCCGGTTGCATCGCCCTTGATCTCGACCATGCGGATCGACGCGACCGTGCCGCAAGACGCGCAAACGCTGTCGCGCGCCGCCGGTCCGGGCACGCCATGGCGGACCTCGGCGGCGGGCGCGCTGCTTTGCGCGGCACCGTCGGCCTTGTCGGAGTGCGCTTCCGGCAACAGTCCGCCGATCGCGGCTGCGCCCACCAGGCTGACCACCATCACGGAGGCAGCAGCGCCCAAGATGAGAGGATGCGTCTTTCTGAAACCAGTGCTTTCCATGTCAGTCTCCTTTATCCGGTACGGGCGGACGCACAGGCTCGGGCGTCCCCGCATGGCCTATCGCAAACGCCGTGCCATGAACAAGGTAGTGTTGTTTATCAATCACCTAGTCTGTTTCATGGGGGTTCGCGACGGGCACGAGCCACGGATCGCCGTAGTCGACGCACGACAGGCCGGTCCGTCGATCCACGTCAATAAATTGATTCGATTGGATTTTTATTTGTCGTCCGGGCACGACAGCAAGCTCGGCACTGCGTGACCGATTCAAGCGTCTTCCGGCTTGAACATTCCCGGCTCGAGCCGATGGCGCTCGAGCAGCTTGTAGAACTCGGTGCGGTTGCGTTGCGCGAGCTTTGCCGCCTGCGCGACGTTGCCCCGGGTGATCTTCAGGATGCGCACCAGGTAGTCGCGCTCGAACGTGCGCTTCGCCTCGTCCAGCGGGGTCAAGCCGCCGGCCCGCTGGTTCAGCGCGCTTTGCACCAGGGACGCCGAAATCACGCCGTTGGTGGCCAGGGCCACGGTCTGCTCCACCACATTCTGCAGTTGCCGCACGTTGCCCGGCCAAGGCGCCGCCACCAATTGCTCCAGGGCGTCGGGCGCGAAACTATTGACTTCCTTGCGATAGCGCGTCGCCACCTGCTTGAGAAAATACAGGGCGAGCGGCACGATGTCCTCGGGACGCTCGGCCAGCGCAGGAATGGTCAACGCGACGACGTTCAGGCGGTAATACAGGTCCTCGCGAAACTGCCGTTCGGCGATGCGCTGCTCCAGGCTGCGGTGGGTGGCGGAGATGACCCGGATATCCACCTCGACGGTCTGGGTCGACCCCACCGGCCGCACCTGCCGCTCCTGCAGCGCGCGCAACAATTTCGCCTGCAGCGACAGCGGCATGTCGCCGATCTCGTCGAGAAACAGGGTGCCGCCGTCGGCGCTTTGCAGCAGGCCCTTGTGCTCATAGACGGCGCCGCTGAAGGCGCCCTTCTTGTGGCCGAACAACTCGGACTCCATCAGCGCTTCCGGGATGGCGGCGCAATTGACGGCGACGAAGGGTCCGGCGGCGCGGGCGCTGGCGCGGTGGATGGCGCGCGCGACCAGTTCCTTGCCGGTACCGCTCGCCCCGTAGATGAAAACGCTGGCGTCGGACTGGGCGACCAGCCGGGCGCGGCCGAGCACGTCTTCCATCGCCGCGCTGGCGCTGACGATGCCGCTGCGCCAGGCGTCGTTGGCCGACCCCGCGCCGGTGGCGCCGATGCCCGCCGACAGCTTCAGCGCCTGCGCCACCTGTTCCAGCAGGGCCTGGCTGTCGAAGGGCTTGGGCAGGAAGCCGAACACGCCGCGCTTGGTCGCGGCCACGGCCTCCGGTATGGTGCCGTGCGCCGTGAGGATGATCACCGGCAGCGTCGGCGCCGTGCTGTGGATGGCATCGAACAAGGCCATGCCGTCCATGCCGTCCATCTTCAGGTCGGTGATCACGAGCTGCGGACGCGACGCGGCCAGCGCCGCCAAGGCCATGCGGCCGCTGTCCACCGCTTGCACTTGGTAGCCCGAGGCGTTCAGGCGCATGGCCAGCAGCTTGAGGATGTCGCGGTCGTCATCGACCAGCAGGATGAGGGGTTTGGCGCCGCTCATTTGCGTCGGGGCTGGGCATCTTGCCCGCGTTCGATCATGGTGCGCTCCAGATTCTTCAGCGCTTCGAGCTGTTGCCGCATCTGGTCGGCGCGCTTCTGCTCGCTCACGCGCTCGTTCAGCTGCCCATAGAGCAGCCCGGCGAGCGCACGCAGCGGGCTGGCGGCATCGCCCGATCGCGCCAGCGGCTCGAGCAGGCTGGTGGCCCGGGCAGCATCCTGGACGCTGGCGCCGGGCGTGGCCAGCAGCAGGGCGAGCCGCATCCGGCTCATCGCGCCCTGGTTTCTGGCGAATGCCTGATTGCTGAGGCTGTACTCGCGGCGCTGCTGTTCGGCCGTCATGGTCGCGATGCGCTGCGCATAGCCGATCAGGTCGATGACCTGGCGCGCTTCGGGTTTGCTGCCGGACAAGTCCGGCATGTGCCAGCCGGCGCAGCCGGCGAGCAGCAGCGCGATGGCGAAGAGAAAGCCCTTGCCTATCATATGTTCCTTCATCCTCGAACGGGCGAGACCGGCAGGCTGACGCGGAAATGCGCGCCGGGCCCGCGCGCCGCGACGACCTCTATGCTGCCGCGGTGGGCAAGCACCAATTCGCGCGCGATCGCCAGGCCCAATCCGCTGCCCTTGATCCGTCCCTGATGGCCGAGCTTGCCCTGGAAAAACCAGTCGAACACCCGCTCCTTGTCTTCAGCCGCGATTCCGGGACCGGCGTCATCGACCTCGATCACGACCATCTCCTTCTCGGCGCGCACGGCCAGCGAAATAGTACCGCCTTCCGGAGAGTACTTGATGGCGTTCGACACCAGGTTGTCTACCACCACCTGCAGTTTTTCCGCGTCCGCCGCCAGCACGGCGGGCTCGAGGCGCAGCAGTAAATTGAGCTTGCGGGCGGCGACGGCGAGCTTGTGCGCCGCCGCCACCTGGCGGGCGACGTCGGACAAATCGACCGGCCGGAGCTCCAGCCGGTTGATGCCGACCAGGGCTCGCTGGTAGCCGAGCAGGCCCTCGATCAGGCGCTGCAGCTGCAGGCTGCTGTGCCTGAGGATTTCGGCGATCTCGCGCTGCTGGCGGTTCAATGCTCCGCTCGAGCCGTCCGCGAGCAGCTCGGCGCCTTCGCGCAAGGCCGTGAGCGGGGTCTTGAGTTCATGCGACACATGATGCAGGAATTTTGTTTTCTGCTCCTCCAGCTCGACCAGACGCTGCCTCAGCCACTCGAGTCGCTGACCCAGATATTCCAGATCAGCCGGACCGCGCACGCGAATGCCGGTGGCGAACTCGGCGCCGCCGAGCTGGCGGATGGCTTGGTCGAGCTGGCGTATGGGCTTGGCGATGAGGAAGGCGAAGAGCATGGCGATCAGGATACCGAGCGGTATCGAAGCGGCGAGCTGCCACAGCAACGAGCGCTGGGTGCGTCGAGCCGCCTCGCCCATGTGCGCGATTTCGCGGTCGATCAGCAGATTGCTCTGGTCGAGCACATTGTTCGCCAATTCCGAGAGCGCGACGTAGCCTCCGATCAGCTGCCTGCGTCCGGCGCCGTGCTCGCGCCCGAGCAGTTCGAATAGTGTCTGCTCCTTCTCGATCGTTCTGTTGAGATCCTGCAATTGCGACTCGTCGAGCGGCAGCAGCGACATATCGCTGCTGGTCCGCTTGAAACCGCCGCGTACCTTGGCGTAATCGGCCAGCAACGAGGGGTCATCGAGGATCAGGTATTGCCGCGCCAAGCGTTCCAGTGCAATGGTCTGATCCTTCAGCACGCGGCTGTCGCGCGCCGCCTCGGCCGCCTGATCGACGGCGGCCTGACTTTGGCTGGTGAGTCGCTCCACGTCCGCGGTGGCATTCAACAGGGCCAGAATCAGAGGCAAGGAAGTCAGGCCGAAGCCGAGCAGCAGCAGCTTCAGGAACGATCTTGGATAGCGAAGGCTTGCGAATTCGAACGTGCGCTTCATGCCGAAGGATCTTGCGTTACCGATTCAATCAGCGCAGCGACCCTAGGTCGCGGGTGCTGCGGCTTCGGCCCCGGGTCGAGGAGGCTCAGGGTTTGCTGGTCTTTGACGCCGCGGCCGGCCGGTTGCCGCCCGCGGGCCTGGGCACCATATCCGGCGGGGTGATCTCGATCTTGTTGTCGCGCATGTAGCCGTCCATGTCGCGCCAGCCGGCGTAAATGGAGGACTTCTGGTCCTTCGGGTTGAGCGCGTAGCAGTCCTCGAGGGCACGGCCGGACTGGCGGCAGGCGGCACCCACGGCCTTGCCGTTGGCGTCCCTGGCCGCGGCGGCGGCGGCGGCGGCCTTGGCCGGATCCTCGATACCGAGCTGCTCGCAGGCGGCGAGCAGCGAAATGCAGCAGATCAGGGCGGCGAGTGTGCGCATGGCGGTTTTTCCCGGGGCGACGGCACCGTACTGGAAAACGATGCCCGCTCATTTTACGGCAGATTGGCTGACAGACTGAAGCTTCCGCGCTGCGCTTCAACCCGGGATCAACGCCATCGCCGGGTTCCTCTTGCCATGGCCTCGCGCTATGCGGCGGGGATCACCGGGACTCGCTTCGCGCGAGGCTGCCGGCGTGGGTCTTCAGGGACGCCAGCAGCAGATAGAACTGCTGCCGCTCCTTATCGCTCATGCCGCTCAATAGTTCGACGATCCACTTCTCGTGGGACTCGGCCATCCGCTTGAACATCCGGCGTCCATCCGTGGTGAGTTTGACGATGTAGGCGCGACGGTCCTTCGGGTTGTCCTCGCGCACCACCAGGCCTTCGGAGACGAGCTGGTCGGTGATGCCGGTGACGTTGCCGCCGGTGACCATCATGCGCTTGGACAGTTCGCCCATCTTCAGTCCTTCCGGCGAACGCTCCAACTGCGACATCAGATCGAAGCGCGGCAGGGTGATGCCGAACTGGCTGCGCAGGCGCGTCCTTATCTGGCCCTCGATCAGGTTGGTGCAGGCCAGCATTCTGAGCCACAGGCGCAACGCCTGGGTGTGCTCGCTGGTGGCGCGCGTCTCGGAATCCGATGGCGGCTGCTCGTTTTTCTTCATGGTTTGCCTCAAGAAATGGAAAGTCGGGTCTGGCCGCCGCCGGCGCGCTGCTGCCGGCGGCGGGTGGGGATGGGGATGAGAGCATCGGGGTCGGCTGTGCAAAAGTCGGACAGCTTTGTATCGGAGAACACGGCATCCGCCGGCTCGCGCCCGGTCACCGCGGCCGCGCCCTGGTTTGCGATGGCGAATTGCCGCCCGGCCGCCCCTCCGCCCAGGCAAATAATGCGCATGTTCTTCCTTCTTTTTCCGGAAAGTCACAATGTTTCAATTATTAAATATCACGGGGGCGTCTATTTGGCAAGCGTGGCGTCGGTCGGTGTAAGATGATGATCATGGATAATTTGGCAAAGCGATGGCCGCTGTACCTGGCGCTGAGCGCGAGCTTGGTGCTGCCGGGTCTGGCACTGGCGAAGTCAGCGCCGGCGACGCAGGAGGTGGTGCTGCGCCACAACCTCGGCGCCCGGGCGGAGACCGTCCTGGCGACCCTGGTGGCGCGTTTCAACGACCAGCAAAAAGGGCGGGTGCGGGTGCTGCTGCAGGACGCGAAGCGCGTGCCCGAGCCCGGCCAGTTGCCGCAGATGGCCCTGCTCGACGCCGATGACACCCGATCGTTCTTCGGCACCGTGCCGCGCTTCAAGCCCCTGTACCGGGTGCTGGGAGAGGCGCGGGAGAGAATCAAGGAGCGTTTCTTCCCGCTGGTGAAGGATGCCGTCGATGACCCCGCCGGCCGGCTCCAGGCGCTGCCGCTGGGCCTGGCGTTGCCGGTGCTGTTCTGGAACAAGGATGCCTTCGCCAAGGCTGGCCTGGATCCTGACACTGCGCCCGCGACCTGGCTGGAGCTGCAGCACGCTGCCGGTAAACTGTTCGACGCCGGACACAAGTGCCCGCTGACCTCCTCGCGCTTCAACTGGGTGCATCTGGAGAATATCTCCTCGCAGTACGGCGAGCCGATCACCGTCCATGAGGGCCGGGGCGTCACCAAGGTGGTCTTGAACCGGCTGATCGACATCCAGCACCTCGCCTTGCTCTCCAGCTGGAACAAGAGCCATTACTTCCGCTACTTCGGTCCCGGCGACGAAGCCGACCACCGCTTTCTCTCGGGCGAGTGCGCGATGCTCACCGGCGCCTCCTCCCTGTATCCGCAGGCGGCGCACGCCGGCTTTGCCATGGGGGTCGCGAAGCTGCCGCGCTACGACGACGTCTATGGCGCGACGCCGGGAAGGCTGCTGCCCGACGGCGCGGCGCTGTGGGTGCTGGACGGCCAGACCAGGCTGCAGGACGAGGTGGCGGCGCGCTTCGTCATGTTCCTGCTGAGGCCAGAGGTGCAGCGCGATTGGGTCAAGGCGACGGGCTTCCTGCCGATGACGCCGGTGGCGATCGCGGCGCTGAAGGCGGACGGCGAGCCGCCGGACTTGCTCGATGCCGCCGCGCGTCGCCTGTCCGAGCGCAATCCCCTGCCCGCCGAGGTCAAGCGCGGCTTCGGCCTGACCCGGCTGCGTCGCATCCTGAGCGAGGAGGTGGCGGCGGTGTGGAACGACAGCAAGTCGCCGATGGATGCGCTCGATGCCGCGATGCGCCGCATCAATGCCGCGGGCGCCCGCCGACCCGGCACGTGAATCGCTACGCCTATCCCCGCCTGTTCGCGCATCGCGGCGGCGGCAGTCTGGCGCCCGAGAACACGCTGGCCGGAATGCGTCTGGCCGCCCGCCTGGGTTATCGCGGCGTCGAGTTCGACGTGATGCTGAGCGCAGACGGCGCGCCGGTGCTGATCCACGACGAGCGGTTCGAGCGCACCACCGACGGCGCCGGACTCGTCGCGCAAACGCCGCTCGCGGCGCTGCGCCGGCTCGACGCCGGGGTTCGTTTTCATCCGGCCTTTGCCGGCGAGGTGATGCCGACGCTGGAGGAGGCACTGGCCTTGTGCGCCAGCCTGCACCTCACCGCCAACGTCGAGATCAAGCCCGCCGAGGGCGCAGACCGGGCCACCGGCGCGACCGTCGGGCGGATAGTTGCCGCGTCTCCGGCAGGCGCCGTGCTGCTCTCCTCGTTTTCGGAAGAGGCGTTGGCGGCCGCGCGGCTGGCGGCGCCGGATTGCCCGCGCGCCTGGCTCACCGATGTGCCACCACCCGATTGGTCGCGGCATCTCGATCGCCTGGGCTGCCAGGGACTGCATTGCGCCGCCAGCCAGCTCACACCCGAGCTGACGGCCGCATTGGTGGGTGCCGCAATTCCCTTCGCCTGCTACACGGTGAACGATCCGGCGGCCGCCGCAGCGCTGTTTGCGGCGGGCGCCGCGGCGATATTCACCGACCGGCTCGACCTGTTCGATCCGGCCGCGGCCGAGCTCGGCCGACGATGAGGGGATGCTAAAATTACCGCTTCCCCTCAGGACCCGCGAACCCCCATGAACAGCGCTGAAATCCGCCAGAAATTTTTAGCCTACTTCGCCTCCAAGGGCCACACCGTGGTCGCTTCGAGTCCGCTGGTGCCGGGCAACGACCCGACCCTGCTGTTTACCAATTCCGGCATGGTGCAGTTCAAGGACGTGTTCATCGGCAAGGACCGCCGCCCCTACACCCGCGCCACCACCGCCCAGCGCTGCGTGCGCGCCGGCGGCAAGCACAACGACCTGGAGAACGTCGGCTACACCGCGCGCCACCACACCTTCTTCGAGATGCTCGGCAACTTCAGCTTCGGCGACTACTTCAAGCGCGACGCGATCAAGTACGCCTGGGAATTGCTGACCGAGGTCTACCGCCTGCCGGTGGACAAGCTCTGGGTGACGGTCTATGCGGAGGACGACGAGGCGCACGAGATCTGGGCCAAAGAGGTCGGCGTGCCGGTCGAGCGCATCGTGCGCATCGGCGACAACAAGGGCGCGAAGTACGCCTCGGATAATTTCTGGCAGATGGCCGACACCGGTCCCTGCGGACCTTGCAGCGAGATCTTCTACGATCACGGCGAGAGCGTCTGGGGCGGCCCGCCGGGGTCAGCGGATGCCGACGGCGATCGCTACATCGAAATCTGGAATCTGGTGTTCATGCAGTTCAACCGCGACGAGCAAGGGGTCCTGCACCCGCTGCCCAAGCCCAGCGTGGACACCGGCATGGGCCTGGAGCGCATCGCCGCGGTACTGCAGCAGGTCCATAGCAACTACCAGATCGACCTGTTCCAGCGGCTGATCCAGGCGGCGGCGCACGCCACCGGCTGCCACGATCTCGGCCACAATTCGCTCAAGGTGATCGCCGATCACATCCGCGCCTGCGCCTTCCTGATCGTCGACGGCGTCATCCCGGGTCCCGACGGGCGCGGCTACGTGCTGCGCCGGATCATCCGCCGCGCCATCCGCCATGGCCACCAGCTGGGCCAGAAGCAGCCCTTCTTCCACAAGCTGGTCGATGAATTGTGCGCGCTCATGGGTGAGGCCTATCCGGAGTTGCCCGCGGCCTCCGGGCGGGTCATCGCGGTGCTCAAGCAGGAGGAGGAGCGCTTCGGCGAGACCATCGGCCACGGCATGGAGATCCTCGAATCCGCCCTGGCGAGTCTGTCCGCCGGCGCGACGCTGGATGGCGACACCGCCTTCAGGCTCTATGACACCCACGGCTTTCCGCTCGATCTCACCGCCGATATCTGCCGCGAGCGCGGCGTCGCCGTCGACGAGGCCGGCTTCGACCAGGCGATGGAACGCCAGCGCAACATGGCGCGCGCCGCCTCCAGCTTCAAGAGCCGGGGCGGGGTCGATTACGACGGCCAGGCCACGGTGTTTTGCGGCTACCAAACACTCGCCGCCGAGGGCATGGTGCTGGCGTTGTACCGCGACGGCGTCCGCGTCAATGAACTCAACGCCGGCGAGACCGGCATCGTGGTGCTGGACAACACGCCTTTCTACGCCGAGTCCGGCGGCCAGGTCGGCGATCGCGGCGAACTCACGCGCGGCGCGGTGTGCACCACGCTGTTCGCGGTCGATGACACCCAGAAGATCCAGGCCGAAGTCTTCGGCCACCACGGCACGATGATATCGGGAGCGCTGGCGGTGGGCGAGCGGGTCACGGCGCGGGTCGATGCCAGCGCGCGGATGCGCGCGCAGGGGAACCATTCGGCCACCCACCTGCTGCATTCGGCCTTGCGCGAGGTGCTGGGCACGCACGTGCAGCAGAAGGGTTCGCTGGTCGATGCCGCGCGCACCCGTTTCGACTTTTCCCAGCCGCAGCCGCTCGACGCCGGCGAGATCGCCCGCATCGAGGCGCTGGTCAATCGCGAGATCCGCCGCAACGTCGAGGTGGGCACCGCGGTCATGCCCTACGACGCGGCGCTCGCCGCCGGGGCCATGGCGCTGTTCGGCGAGAAGTACGGCGATCGGGTGCGGGTCGTCAAGATGGGCGACTATTCCACCGAGCTGTGCGGCGGCACGCACGTCGCGCGCACCGGCGACATCGGCCTGTTCAAGATCATCGGTGAGGGCGGCGTCGCCGCCGGCATCCGCCGCGTCGAGGCGGTGACCGGTGAGGCCGCGCTCTCTTATGTTCAGACGCAACTCGCGCAACTGGACGAGGTGGCGGCGCAGGTGCATGCCCAGCCCGCCGAGGCGGCAGCGCGCGTGGCGCAACTGGTCGATGGCGTCAGGGTACTGGAGAAGGAAGTGGCGCGGCTGAAATCGAAGCTGGCCTCCTCCCAGGGCGACGACCTGGCTGGCTTGGCGGTGACGGTCAAGGGCATCAGGGTTCTCGCCGCGGTGCTGGAAGGCGCCGACGCCAAGACGCTGCGCGAGACCGTGGACAAACTGAAGGACAAGCTCGCGCCTGCCGCGATCGTCCTGGGCTCGGTCGAAGAGGGCCGGGTGCTGTTGATTGCCGGCGTCACCGCCGATCTCACCGCCAGGGTCAAGGCGGGCGAACTCGTCAACGCGGTCGCGCTCCAGGTCGGCGGCAAGGGCGGCGGCCGGGCGGACATGGCCCAGGCCGGCGGCACCGAGCCGGCCAAGCTGAAGGACGCACTGGCTTCGGTCGGTGCCTGGCTTGAGCAGCGACTTTAATTTTTGCCCGCACTGCGCCGGCTCCCTGGCCACCCGGGATCTCGCCGGCCTGCCGCGGCGCGCCTGTTCCTCGCCCGGCTGCGGTTACGTACACTGGGACAATCCGTTGCCGGTGGTGGCGGCGCTGGTCGAGTACCGCGGCCTGATCGTGCTGGCGCGGAACCATGCCTGGCCGGAGAAGACGTTCGGCCTGATCACCGGCTTCCTGGAGCGCGACGAGACCCCGGAACAGGGGGTGGCGCGCGAGGTGAAGGAGGAGATCGATCTCGATGTCGCCGGCGCCGACAGCATCGGCCTGATCGGCGTCTATCCGTTCACGCGCAAGAACGAGCTGATCCTCGCCTATCATGTCGTGGCCGAAGGCGAGATCGTGTTGAACGAGGAATTGGCGGAGTTCCGGCTGATCGCGCCGGAAAAGCTGCGGCCATGGGAATTCGGCACCGGGCTCGCGGTTGCCGACTGGCTGGACCAGCGCAAGCGCTGAGGACGCGGCTTAGCCGGGCCTCAGCGGTGTGCGTCGCTGCTCATGCCGAGGCCGTTGGCCCAGATCAGGGCCTGGGTGTGGCAGGCATTGACCCGGTCGGCGTCGAGGCCGGGCAGCCTGGCCGTGAGATCGTGGCAGATCCCGCCGTCGTTGCCTTCGAGCGCTTCGGTCAGTTCGAGCATCGTCCCCAGTGTTCCGCTTTGCGTTTCGAGCGCCTCGCGCACGGCGCTGCCCAGGCTGATGCCGTTCAGGATCTGCGCCATCGGCACGCCCATCAGCGCCGGCATCAGCGAGATGATGCCGGCCATGAAGGCCTGGTCCTCGAATTCCTGGCGGCCCGGTTCGAGTTGTCCCGCCAGCAGCTCCATCAGCCGGCCGCGCGTCGCCGCGAGCTGCATCAGCGGATTGGCGATGCGCTCGGTGCCGGGGCGGGGCTTGGTATACATCAGCAGTTGCAGCCAGCGCTGCAACTGGCGCCGGCCGAGCAGGGTGATGGCGTGGCGCAGCGAAGTGACCTTGACGTGCAGGCCGGCGGCCGCCGAGTTGGTCAGACGCATCAGGTTCATGGCCAGACCCGGCTCGCGCTTGAATACGGCCTCCAGTTCCGAGGCGTCGGCGTCTTCGAGCACCAGTCCGAGCAGGTGCAGCAGCGAAAGTTGCGAATGGCTGAGTCGCTTGCCGGCGATCAACGCCGGCTTGGCAAAGTAGTAACCCTGGAACAGCGAATAGCCGATCTGCTGGCAGTGCTCCACCAGTTCGAGCGTCTCGACCCGTTCCGCCAGCAAGCGAACCGGCCAGTTGCCGAGCTTGCGCGTCACCGCCAGGAGTTCGGCCGGATCGACCAGCATGGTGTCGACCTTGACGATCTCGACGATGTCGAGCAGCGGCTTGAAGCGTTCCTCGTAGCCGACGAAGTCGTCGAGCGCCAGGGTGAAACCCAGCGCCTTCAGCTCGACGCAGCGCTCGATGACGGCCGGAGTGATGTCGACCGTCTCCAGCACCTCGAGCACGATCTTGTCCGAGGGCAGCGCCTCCAGCAGGTCGGAGAGCAGCAGGCTCTCGTCGCAGTTGATGAAGCCCTGGTAGGGGCCGAGCGCCGCCTCGATACCCAGATCGATGAAGGCGCGGGTGATGACGCTGGCGGTGGCGGCGAGATCGTCGCGGACATCCGCGGCGTTGTGCTGGCTGCGGCGAAACAGCAGTTCGTAGGCGACCAGTTGCTGGCGGCGATCCATGATCGGCTGACGGCCGATGAAAATCTCCGTGCTCGGGTCGTTCATGCGCTCAGCTGACTTCCAGTCCCGGCCAGACCGTCTCCAGCGCCCGCTTGAACACCGCCTGGATGCGGGCGAGTGCGGCCGGCGTGTCGGCTTCGAAGCGCAGCACCACCACCGGCGTGGTGTTGGAGGCCCGCGCCAGACCGAAGCCATCGTTGAACTCTGCGCGCACTCCGTCCAGGGTGATCAGTTCGGTCGTCCCGGGAAACAGCTCGGCGGCGCGCGCGTTGAGTTTTTCGATCAGCGCGTGGGGTTCGCCTTCCTGCATCTTCAGGTTGAGTTCCGGCGTGGACCGCGAATCGGGCAGATGCTTGAGCGGCCAGTTGGCGTCCTTCCAGCGCGAGACGATTTCGAGCAGGCGGGCGGCGGCGTAGAGGCCATCGTCGAAGCCGTACCAGCGTTCCTTGAAGAACATGTGGCCGCTCATCTCGCCGGCCAGCGGCGCCCCGGTCTCCTGGAGCTTGGCCTTGATCAGCGCGTGGCCGGTCTGCCACATCAGCGGCACGCCGCCCTGGTGGCGGATGGACCGCGCCAGGTTGCGCGTGCATTTCACGTCGTAGATGATCTGGGCGCCGGGATTGCGCGCGAGTACGTCGGCGGCGAACAGCATCAGCTGGCGGTCGGGATAGATGATCTCGCCATCCTTGGTGACCACGCCCAGGCGGTCGCCGTCGCCGTCGAAGGCCAGGCCCAGTTCGGCATCGGTATTGCGCAGCGCGGCGATCAGATCCTTCAAGTTCTCCGGCTTGGAGGGATCGGGATGGTGATTGGGGAAGTTGCCGTCGATCTCGCAGAACAGCGGCAGCACCTGGCAGCCCATGCGCCGGAACAGCTCGGGCGCCAGCTCGCCGGCGACGCCATTGCCGCAGTCGATGACGATCTTCATCGGCCGCGACAGCTTCACGTCCGAGACGATGCGCTTGAGATAGGCCTCGCGCACATCCGCCGCGATCACGCGGCCGGCGCCGTAGCGCAGGTTGTCGCGCTCCAGGCGCGTGCGCAGCGCCTGGATCTGGGCGCCGTACAGGGTCTCGCCGCCCAGCACCAGTTTCAGGCCGTTGTAGTCGGGCGGGTTGTGGCTGCCGGTGACCGAGACCGCCGAATGGCAGCCGAGCTCGAAGGCGGCGAAGTAGGCGAGCGGCGTCGGCACCCGGCCGATGTCATAGACATCGACGCCGGCGGCGTTCAGGCCGGCGGTCAGGGCCGAGGATAATTCCGGACCCGAGAGGCGGCCGTCGCGGCCCACGGCCACCGCGGTCTGGCCGCGCCACAGCGCTTCCGAACCGAGCGCCTGGCCGATGGCGCGCACGCTGTCCGCGGTCAGGGTTTTGCCGACGATGCCGCGGATGTCGTAGGCCTTGAAGATTTCTGGGGCGGGCAGATTCATGGTGGGCAGCGAGAGTGAACACGCGTCATTATCACACCGACCTGAGGTCGGCCTCAATGCAGGGTCTTGGCGTTCTGCGCCGGCATCTCCGGCGGCGCCGGCGAGGCGTGGTGCGCCAGCAGGCGCCAGCCCAGGGCGCCGCGGACATAGACATTGGTGACCACGACCGGGGCCGTCTGCCCCTCGCCGTCTGAGAAACCGAGGTGCTCGTGCAGGCTGTGCACCGAGAGCAGCATGCCCGAGAGATACACCTGATTCGACAGCGCGATGGACAGCCGCCGGCCACTGGCGAAGACGCGCCGCCAGGCTTCGCGCACCGCCGCGTAGCCGGCCAGGCGCGGGCCGCCCGGCAGGACGCAGACGATCTCCTCGTCCTCGGCCCAGACCGCCATCATCGCTTCCAGATCGGCGCGCGAGAGCGCATCGTAGAACGCCGCCTCGGCGTCCTGGGGGGTGGTGAACAGCGGCTTATGGATGGACATGGTCGGCGCTGAGGTCGGCGCTGATGCCGGATTCGTCGAGGTGCGCGAGCACCCGCTCCGGCGTCAGTTCGACGAGGCACTTGAAGTGGCCGAGCGGGCAGACGCGCTGGAAGCAGGGGCTGCAGGCAAGATTCAGCGAGACGATCCGCGCGCGCGGCGACAAGGGCGGCGTATAGGCCGGGCTGGAGGAACCGTAGAGCGCGAGTAGCGGGCGATCCAGGGCGGCGGCGACGTGCATCAGGCCGGAGTCGTTGGCGACGACCAGGCGCGCCGCGGCGATCAGGTCGATCGCCTGCTCCAGCGTCGTGCGCCCGCACAGGTTCTTTGCGGCACCTCCGGAGAGCGTCTCGATTTCATCGCCCAGGGTCTGGTCCTTGTCCGAACCGATCAGCCAGACCGGACCGCCGAGCTGTCGTGCCAGGGCGGCGAAGTGGTGCGCCGGCCAGCGCTTGGCCGGGCCGAACTCGGCGCCGGGGCAGAAGACCATCGGCGCGATGGCAGCGGGCAAATCGAGCGCCGCGCGCGCCGCCTGTTGCTGCGCCGGAGTCGAGGAAAGATGCGGCTGCGGCAGCTCGCCGGAATGCCCTGCGAGCTGGAGGTAGCGCTGGGCGAGTTGCGGCGTCGCCGTCTGGTCCACGCGCTGCACCCTGTTTACCAGCCCCCAGCGCGCCTCGCCGAGAAAGCCGGTGCGCACCGGCACGCCGGCGAAGAACGGGACGAGCGCCGACTTCCAGGAGTTGGGCAGCACGATGGCCTGGTCATAGGCCTCGGCAGCCAGCCGGCGGCCGAGCCGCCAGCGTTCCAGGAGCTTGAGCTCGCCGTGGGCGAAGGGATTGTCGATCACCCGCCGGACCTCGTTCATGCGCCCGTACAACTGCCGGGTCCAGGCGGGCGCCAGGACGTCGAGCAGGAGGTCCGGGTATTTTTCGTGCAGACGCATGAACAGCGGCTGAGCGAGAATCGAGTCGCCTATCCAGGAGGGGGCGACGATCAGGATCTTCATGGCCGGCGCCGACCGCCGGTTCAGTGATGGTCGTGGGGCTTCTCGCCGCTGTAACGGTAGCGGGTGCCGCAATAGGGACAGCGCGCTTCGCCGCTATCGAGCACGTCGAGGAAGACGCGCGGATGGCGCGCCCACAGCGGCGCGCCGGGCAGCGGACAAGCGAGCGGCAGGTCCTTCAGGGTGACGGTGACTTCGCGGGCGGTGTCGGTGGCTTGGGTCATGCTCATATCCTCAGGCGACGGGGGTGAGCCAGTCGGCGTGCGCCGGAACGCGGCCGTTCACCACGTCGAAGAACAGGCTCTGCAGCTTGGCGGTAATCGGACCGCGGTGGCCAGCGCCGATGGTCCGGTTGTCGAGTTCGCGGATCGGCGTCACCTCGGCGGCGGTGCCGGTGAAGAAGGCCTCGTCGGCGATGTAGATGTCGTCGCGCGTCAGGCGCTTGGACACCACGGGAATGCCGAGCTCCTTGGCCAGGGTGAGGATGGTGGCGCGGGTGATGCCGACCAGGGCGGAGGCGATCTCCGGTTCGTAGATGACGCCGTCCTTGACGATGAAAATATTCTCGCCGGCGCCCTCGGCGACGAAGCCATCGACGTCGAGCAGCAGCGCTTCGTCGTAGCCGCTCTCCAGCGCTTCCATGTTGGCCAGGATGGAGTTGGCGTAGGTGGCTGAGAACTTGGCCCGGGCCATGGTCACATTGACGTGATGACGGGCGTAGCTGGAGGTCTTGACGCGGATGCCTTTCTCCATGCCCTCCTCGCCGAGGTAGGCGCCCCAGGGCCAGGCGGCGATCGAGACATGGACGCTGGCGCCCCTGGGCGAGACGCCCATCTTCTCCGAACCGTAGAAGGCGATCGGCCGGATGTAGCAGGAGTCGAGCCCGTTGGCGCGCACCACTTCCCGTTGCGCCGCCATCAGCGTCGCCTTGTCGTAGGGGATGTTCATGCGGTAGATGTGCGCCGAGTTGAACAGGCGGTCGGTATGCTCCTTGAGCCGGAAGATCGCCGCACCCTTGGCCGTGTGGTAGGCGCGCACGCCCTCGAATACCGCCAGGCCATAGTGCAGGGAATGGGTCAGCACGTGCGTGGTGGCATCGCGCCAGGGAACGAGTTTGCCGTCGTGCCAGATGAAGCCGTCGCGGTCGGCCATGGACATGGTTTGAGTCTCCAGCTGCAGTCGCAAAGGCGTAATTCTAGCCGATTTGCCGGCGAGGCCGAAGCGTGGCGGGGTGGCGAGGTAAAATACGCAGCATGAGTACCCAGTGGAAACCCAACGTCACCGTCGCCGCCGTGATCGAGCGCGACGGCCGCTTCCTGCTGGTCGAGGAGGAGACCGGTGACGGCATCCGGCTCAACCAGCCGGCCGGCCATCTTGAGCAAGGCGAGTCCCTGGTCGCCGCCTGCATCCGCGAGACGCTGGAGGAGACCGCCTGGCACTTCGTCCCGACCGCGCTGGTCGGCATCTACCTCTGGCCGCGTCCCCAGGGCGACATCACTTACCTGCGCTTCGCCTTTTGCGGCGGGTTGGGGGCGCACGAGGAGCGCGCCCTCGACACCGGCATCCTGCGGGCGTTGTGGCTGAGCCCGGAGGAGATCGCGGCGACGCGCGAGCGGCATCGCAGTCCCCTGATCATGCAGTGTCTCGCCGACTATCGTGCCGGCCGGCGCTATCCGCTCGAACTGCTCCGCCATTATTCGTGAGACTCTTCGCGCTCATCCTGCTGCTGGTCGCGGCCTCGGCCTGGGCCGACGAACAGGTGCCGGTCTGCTACAACTACGGCTGCGCCAGCCGGCAGACGGTAAACTTTACCGAGCGGCAGCTCGATCAACTGCACCAGCTGCTTGCTGCGGCCACCACCGCGGCGGCAGAGCGCAGTGCCCTGGCCCGGGCGGTCGGGCAGCTCTACGCCTGGGCCGGGAAGCAGTCGCCGATCTGGCGCGACCGCGGCGGCAATTACGCCGACGACGGCGTTGACGGCAAGATGGACTGCATCGATCACTCGACCACCACCACGCGCTTCCTGCGCCTGCTGGAGCGGTGCGGCTGGCTCAGGTTCCACCGGGTGCTGGCACCGGTGCGGCGCGTCCATTTTCTGATCTCCGTGCACTGGTCGGCGCTGATCGAGGAACTGCCCCCGCCCGGGGCCGGGCCGGCGGCGGCACCCAGGCGCTTTGTGGTCGATAGCTGGTTCGTCGATAATGGCCGGCCGGCGGTGGTGCTGCCGCTGCAGGAATGGTTGAACGGGGGTGGTCCAAATGTCTGAAAAAACGGTGGTCGTCGGCATGTCCGGCGGTGTCGATTCCTCGGTCTCGGCGCTGCTGCTCAAGCAGCAGGGCTGGCACGTCGTCGGCCTGTTCATGAAGAACTGGGAAGACGACGACGATGCCGAGTATTGCTCGACGCGCCAGGATCTGATCGACGTCGCCGCGGTCTGCGACGTCCTCGGCATCGATCTGGAAGTTGTGAATTTCTCGGCCGAGTACAAGGACCGGGTGTTCGCCGAATTCCTACGCGAATACCAGGCCGGCAGGACGCCCAACCCCGACGTGCTGTGCAACGCCGAGATCAAGTTCAAGGCCTTCCTCGACCACGCCCTGAATCTCGGCGCCGAGAAAATCGCCACCGGCCACTACGCCCAGGTGCGCGAGTTCCAGGGGCGCTACCAGCTATTGAAGGGCGAGGACGGCAACAAGGACCAGAGCTATTTCCTCTATCGCCTGAACCAGGCCCAACTCGAAAAGACGCTGTTCCCGGTCGGTCACCTCTACAAGCGCGAGGTGAGGCAGCTCGCGCAGGCGGCGGGCTTGCCCAACCATGCCAAGAAGGATTCCACCGGCATCTGTTTCATCGGCGAGCGGCCCTTCCGCGAGTTCCTCTCGCGCTACCTGCCCTCGCAGCCGGGAGAGATCCGCACGCTCGACGACGGGCGCATCGTCGGCCGCCACGAGGGTCTGATCCATCACACCCTGGGACAGAGGAAGGGCCTGGGCATCGGCGGCATCAAGGGCAATGCCGACGACGCCGGCGATCACGAAGCCTGGTACGTCGCCGCCAAGGACATGGAGAAAAACCTGCTCTACGTGGTCCAGGGCCACGACCATCCGGCGCTGCTCACGGATCGTCTCTGCGCCGCGGATCTTTCCTGGGTTGGCGACCAGCCCCACACCCACTGGGTCTATACGGCAAAAACGCGCTACCGTCAGCCCGATGCGCCGTGCGAAGTGGAGGCGGTCGATGCGAGGCGCTGCGAGATCGTCTTCGCCCAGCCGCAATGGGCGGTGACGCCGGGCCAGTCGGTGGTGCTCTACGAGAGCCGCGTCTGCCTCGGCGGCGGGATTATCGACTAGAACTAGTCCTGCGGCACGGTCTCGGCGAAAGACGGCCGCTGCATCAGCTTGTCGTAGAGATGGGTGAGGTGGGGATGCTCGGTCCGCCAATCCAGGTCGGGGAAGCGGAAGTCGAGATAGCCCAGGGCGCAGCCGACCGCGATGTCGGCCAGCGAAAAGCTGCCGCCGTGGCACCAGGGCTGATCGCCGAGGTCGTCTTCCATGGCCTTGAGGGCGGAGGCGATCTTGCCGTGCTGGCGCTTGATCCAGGCAGGACTCTTCTCCCCTTCGCGCCGGCCGGCCTCGAGCACGGCGGCCACCGCCGCGTCCTGCAGACCGTCGCCCAGGGCTTCCCAGCGCTTGACGCTGATGCGCTCCCGACCCGAGGCGGGAATCAGCCGGTTGTTGGGCGTGACGGTGTCCAGATATTCGGCGATGACGCGCGAATCGTAGAGGTGGCTCTCGTCGTCGAGTACCAGCACCGGCACCTTGCCCAGCGGATTGTGCTGCGCGACGGTGGTGTCCTTGGCCCAGGGCGAATCCAGCACCAGCTCGTATTCGATCTTCTTTTCCGACAACACGATGCGGGCCTTGCGGACGTAAGGACTGGTGCGTGAGCCGATCAGCTTCATCTGGACTTTGAGGCAGGAATTCGAGAGAGGGCGGATTATATCATCGGCCGACGCGAGCGCCGGCGCGCATCGGTCACGATTCTGACGGCTTCGCCGGCCGTGATAAAATTCTGCGCTCTCCATAACGCGCCCTTCCCATGGATTTCTCTTTCCTGACCGCCCTGTCGCCGCTCGACGGTCGTTATGCCGACCGTGTGGCGCCCCTGCGCAGCCACTTTTCCGAGTTCGGCCTGATCAAATATCGGGTGCGCGTCGAAATAGAATGGCTGAAGGCACTCGCCCTCGCCCCGGAACTGGCGGAGATCAAGCCCTTCTCGGCGCTGACGGTGGCCGAGCTGGACCAGACCGCTGCGGACTTCACGCCCGCCGACGCCGACGTCATCAAGACCATCGAGGCGCGCACCAACCACGACGTCAAGGCGATGGAATACTGGCTCAAGGAACGCCTCAGCGCCAACGCCGAGGTGATGGCGGCGAGCGAGTTCATCCACTTCGGCTGCACCTCCGAGGACATCAACAACCTCGCCTACGCGCTGATGCTCGCCGAGGCACGCGAGCTGGTGCTGCTGCCCAGCCAGGGACGGCTGGTCGAGCGCTTCCGCGTGCTGGCCCACGAGCTGGCCGAGCTGCCGATGCTCTCCCATACCCACGGCCAGCCGGCGACGCCGACCACGCTGGGCAAGGAGATGGCCAACATCTGCGCCCGCCTGGAACGCGCCAGGAGCGCGGTCGCAGCGGTGACCCTGACCGCCAAGTTCAACGGCGCGGTGGGCAACTACAACGCGCACCTGTCGGCTTATCCCGGCTTCGATTGGGAGGGCTTCAACCGCCGCTTCGTCGAATCCTTCGGTCTGGAATTCAATCCCTACACGATACAGATCGAGCCCCACGACGCCGTGGCCGAATTGTTCGACGCCATCGCCCGTTTCGACACCGTCCTGCTCGACGCCGACCGCGACCTGTGGCAATACATCTCGCTCGGCTATTTCAAGCAGAAGACCAAGCCCGGCGAGATCGGCTCCTCGACCATGCCGCACAAGGTGAACCCGATCGACTTCGAGAACTCCGAGGGCAACCTCGGCCTGGCCAATGCGCTGCTCCGCCACCTGGCCGAAAAGCTGCCAGTTTCGCGCATGCAGCGCGACCTGTCCGACTCCACGGCGCTGCGCAACATCGGCGTGGCCGTCGGCTATGCCGTGCTCGCCTACGACTCCTGCCTGCGCGGCCTGTCCAAGCTAGAGGCCGAGCGCGGGCGCCTGCTCGCCGACCTCGATGCCTGCTGGGAAGTGCTGGCCGAGCCGGTGCAGACGGTGATGCGCCGCTACGGCGTCGCCAACCCCTACGAGCAGTTGAAGGAGCTGACGCGCGGCAAGGCCATCACCAGGGAGGCGCTGCACGCCTTCATCCGCGGCCTGGGCATTCCCGAGGCCGAGAAGGCGCGGCTCCTGGCGCTGACGCCGGCGACCTACGTCGGCCTGGCGGCGGAACTGGCGAAACGGGTATAGCCGTGTCCTTCGCCGACAACCTCAAGCAGCTGCCGAAGATATCCCATCTCGCGGCGCTGGAACTGATCGAGAACGACGCCGTCGTCGCGACGATCGAGAACCGGCCCGGCCAGGCCGGGTCGCTGGCGGTATACAACCACCTCGCCCAGCTCTACGGCGCGATCACGCCGGACGCGGCGCAGCGCGGCCTGGAATTGTTCGCCGAGCACGCCGAAGATGCCCGCGCCAATCCCGGCAAGCACCCGAACATCGACCGGCTGCTGCGGCTCCTGGCTGAGCCGCGCACCCTGCGGATCAAGCAGATTTTCGCCACCACGGTGGACTGAGTCGGCAATGTTGAAATATCGTTCATTGAAGTGTATATAAACAGTCTTTCACGTGGTCAACTAGGAGAATCCATGAAGCTGAAACATCTCGCCGCCGCCGGACTGGCGCTGGGCATTGCCGTGGGCGCGCTGGCGCAGGGCAAGCCGGAAGACGAAATCCGCTATCGCCAGTCGGTCATGAACGTCGTCGGCCACGCCTTCGGCCCGATGATCGCGATGGCCCAGGGCAAGATCCCCTATGACAAGGATGTCGTCGCCAAGAACAGCAGCCTGCTCGAAGCCTTGATCGGCCTGCCCTGGCCCGCCTTCGGCCCCGGCACCGACAAGGGCGCGCCGACCAAGGCCAGCAAGAAGATCTGGAGCGAACCGGCGAAGTTCAAGCAGGCCTCCGACAAGGTGCAGCAAGCCGTCGCCGATCTCGACAAGACCGCCAAGGGCGGCGACGAGAAGGCGGTCAAGGTCGCGCTGGGCCATCTGGGCAAGGCCTGCAAGGCCTGCCACGACGACTTCCGCACCAAGGAGTTCCAGCGGAATTAACCGCTGCCGCTAGCGCCCTGAAACAGCCGACCCAGGTCGGCTTTTTTTCGCCGGCTGATCGGTTACAGCCGGTTCACGATGAACCACACCGCCGCGGCGCCGATCGCCAGCACCAGCGCGCCCAGCAGCGGATGCCCGCCGCGCTGCGCTGGCGCGGGCAGAGGCTTCTTGCCGCTGACCATGGCGCTCACCAGGTTCTCCTTCTTGACCCAGAGGTGGTAGGCGATGGCCAAGAGGTGCAGCGCGACCAGCACCATCAGCACGATGAAATTGGCCTCGTGCAGCGCGTGCAGCCGGTCCGACATCCGGTCGCTGACGTAGTTGGCGAGCGGCCCGGTGAAGCCCAGGTCGTCGTCGGAGAGGAACAGGCCGGTGCCGACCTGGAGCGACAGGCAGGCCAGCATCAACAGCACCGACCAGCCGCCCGCCGGATTGTGGCCGAGGTGGCGCTCGCTCTTGCCCGCTCTCAGTTGCCGCAGATAGGCGAGCACCGCGCGTGGGCGGCGGACGAAGCTGCGAAAGCGGGCGTGGGTGCCGCCGACGAAGCCCCACAGCAGGCGGAACAAGAGCAGCGTGAGGATGGCGTAACCCGAGCGCGCGTGCCAGTCGAGGACGTTCGCGCCGAAGTCGTCGCCGAACTCTCCGGTGATGCCGGAGAAGCACACCAGCAGCACCAGCGACCAGTGGAACAGGCGCGTCGGCAGATCCCAGACGCGTGTCAGTTCAGGCATCGGCGCAGCCTTCAGACCACGGCTTCCTGCTTATCCTTTTTCGGCGGCTGGGCGAACTGCGCGCGCGTGACGCCCAGCCACATCACCAGCGGGCTCGCCACCAGCACCGAGGAGTAGATGCCGAAGAGGATGCCGATGGTCAGCGCCAGGGCGAAGTAGTGCAGCGCGGCGCCGCCGAAGACCAGCATCGAGGTGACCATCATCTGGGTGCAGCCGTGGGTGATGACGGTGCGCGAGATGGTGCTGGTGATGGCGTGGTTCAACACCTGGGGTGTGGTCAGGCCGCGCTTCTTCTTGAAGGTCTCGCGCACCCGGTCGAATACCACCACCGACTCATTGACCGAGTAGCCGAGCACCGCCAACACCGCAGCCAGCACCGGCAGGGAAAACTCCCACTGGAAGAAGGCGAAGAAGCCCAGGATGATCACCACGTCGTGGAGGTTGGCGATGATCGCCGAGACCGCGAAGCGCCACTCGAAGCGGACCGCCAGATAGAGCACGATGCCGATCACCACCAGGAGCAGCGCCATGGCGCCGTTCGACGCTAGCTCCTTGCCCACCTGCGGACCGACGTATTCGACGCTCTTCATCTTGGGGTTGCCGCCGACGGCCTGGAGCGAAACCAGCACGCGATCGGCGACCTTGGCGGTGTCGTCGGACTTGGACAGGGGCACGCGGATCAGGAGGTCGGTGGAACTGCCGAAGTTCTGCACCTGGGGATCGGTGAAGCCGTCCGTGAGCATCCGGTTGCGGATCTTCTCGACGTCCGGGGCCTGGGCGTAGGAGACCTCCATCAGCGTGCCGCCGGTGAATTCGATCGACAGGTGCAGCCCGCGGGTGAACAGGAAGACCACGGCCAGGATGAAGGTGATCAACGAAATGACGTTGAACACCAGCGCGTGGCGCATGAAGGGAATGTCTTTTTTGATGCGGAAGAATTCCATGGTTATGCTTCCCGATGGGCCGCCCCGAGGGAGGCGGCGCCCCCTGTGGGGGCAGCGAACGAAGTGAGCGTGGGGGTCATTGCTTCCCGATGGGCCGCCCCGAGGGAGGCAGCGCCCCCCGTGGGGGCAGCGAACGAAGTGAGCGTGGGGGCCATTGCTTCCCGATGGGCCGCCCCGAGGGAGGCAGCGCCCCCTGTGGGGGCAGCGAACGAAGTGAGCGTGGGGGCCATATTCATCCCCTTATTTGGTCTTGATGCCGGGCCGCCACACCTGGCCGATCGACAGCCTGTCGACGCGCCGGCGGGAGCCGTAGATCAGGTTGATGACGCCGCGCGAGACCACCACCGAACTGAACAGCGAGGTCAGGATGCCCAGCACATGCACCACGGCGAAGCCGCGCACCGGGCCGGAGCCGAAGAGCAACAGGGCGATGCCGGCGATCAGCGTCGTGACGTTGGAGTCGATGATGGTCGACCAGGCCCGGTCGTAGCCGGCGCGGATCGCCGCCTGCGGCGATTCGCCGTTCCTCAGTTCCTCGCGGATGCGTTCGTTGATCAGCACGTTGGAGTCGATCGCCATGCCCAGCGTCAGCGCGATGGCGGCGATGCCCGGCAGGGTCAGCGTCGCCTGCAGCATCGACAGCAGCGCGAACAGCAGCATCACGTTGGAGGTCAGGGCGAGCACCGAGACCAATCCGAACAGCAGGTAATAGAGGCTCATGAACACCGAGATCGCGGCGAAGCCCCAGAGCGTCGAGTGAAAGCCCTTGCTGATGTTGTCGGCGCCCAGGCTGGGGCCGATGGTGCGCTCCTGGATGATCTCCATCGGCGCGGCGAGGCTGCCGGCGCGCAGCAGCAGGGCGACGTCGCTAGCCTCGCTGACGGTCATGCGGCCGGTGATCTGTACCCGGCCGCCGTCGATCTCGGTGCGAATCACCGGCGCCGTGACCACTTCGCCCTTGCCCTTCTCGATCAGCAGGATGGCCATGCGCTTGCCGACGTTGTCGCGCGTGACGTCCTTGAAGATGCGCGCGCCGGCGGCGTCGAGCGTCAGGTTGACGGACGGCTCGTGGTTCTGATCGAAGCCCGCCTGGGCGTCGATCAGCCGGTCGCCGGTCAGCACCACCCGGTCCTTCACCAGCAGCGGCGCGCCGCCGCGCTCGGTGTATAGCTTGGTCCCGGGCGGCGGCTGGCCGCTCGCGGCCTGAGCCATTATCTCGGGATTGGCGCTGTCCTCGTCGTCGACCATGCGCACTTCGAGCGACGCGGTGCGTCCGAGGATGTCCTTGGCCTTGGCGGTGTCCTGCACCCCGGGCAGTTCGACCACGATGCGGTCGGCGCCCTGCTGCTGGATCACCGGCTCGGAGACGCCCAGTTCGTTGATGCGGTTGTGCAAGGTGGTGATGTTCTGCTTGATCGCGTAGTCCTCGATGCGCTGTTCGGCCGCCGGCTTGAAGTTGCCGATGAGGTCGAAGTTGGTGCTGTCGGGCGACGCGGCGAAGCTGAAGTCGGGTTGGCTGTCGGCCACCACGTTGAGCGCCTGGTCGCGGGTCGCGGCGTCATTGAACTTGATGACCAGGGTGTTGCCGACGTGGTCGATGCCGGAGTGGCGGATGTCCTTGTCGCGCAGCAGGGTGCGCAGATCGTTGGCGGTGCTGTCGAAGCGCTTCTTCAGCGCTTCCTTCATGTCCACCTGGAGCAGGAAGTACACGCCGCCGCGCAGATCCAGGCCGAGGTACATCGGCAGCGCGTGGATACTGGTCAGCCACAGCGGCGAGCGCGAAAGCAGATTCGGCGCGATGCTGTAGGAGGCATCGTTGGGGTCTGGGTTGAGCGCCTTCTCCAGGGCGTCCTGGGCCTTCAACTGGGTGTCGCCGTCCTTCAGGCGCACGCGGATGCTGTTGGGATCGGTGAATATCCCGTCGTCCGAAATCCCGACCGCCTTCAGGGTGGCCTTGACTTGCGCCAGCAACGGGTCATCGATCTTGACGATCGCCTTGACGCTGGAGATCTGCACCGCCGGCGCCTCGCCGTAGAAGTTCGGCAGGGTGTAGATCACGCCCAGCACCAGCGTCACGACGACCAGGATGTTCTTCCAGAGGGGATAGCGGTTCATGTGTGAGCGAGCGGTAAGGGTGGGGCGGGCAGGCAGGACAGGCGGCAAGCCGCCCGGCGATCACAGCGTCTTCAGCGTGCCTTTGGGCAGGATCATGGCGACCGAGGGCTTCTGCACCAGGATTTCGACCTTCTCGGCGACTTCCAGGGTGATGTAGTTCTCGCTGACCTTGGTGATGCGGCCGGCGATGCCGCCGCCGACGATGACCTCGTCGCCCTTGGCCAATGCCGCGACCATCGCCTTCTGGTCCTTGGCGCGTTTCATCTGCGGGCGGATCATCAGGAACCAGAGCACGACGAACATCAGGATGATCGGCAATAGGCCGGTCAGCGTACTCAGCGGGCCGCCGGCAGCGCCGGCGGCTTGTGCGTAGGCATTGGAAATCAGCACGGTAGGCTCCAAATCAACAATGGAAACGCGGCATTATATATCAGCCACCGGCGCGCGCCCGGTGGAATTGGGCCACGCAGGCGGCGAGGCGGTCGGTTGCGATCGCCTCGCGCAGTTCATGCATCAGGGTCTGGTAGTAAAAGAGGTTGTGATAGGTGTTCAGGCGCGCGCCCAGGATCTCGTGCGTGCGCTGCAGGTGGTGCAGATAGCTGCGGCTGAAATTCCGGCAGGTGTAGCAGCCGCAGCTCTCGTCCACCGGCCGCAGGTCGCTCTTGTATTGCGCATTCTTGATCTTGACCTCACCGTGCCGGGTGAATAGCCAGCCGTTCCTGGCGTTTCGGGTCGGCATCACGCAGTCGAACATGTCGATGCCCTGGGCGACGGCGAACACCAGGTCTTCCGGCGTGCCCACGCCCATCAGGTAGCGCGGCCGGTCCTGCGGCAGCCGGGGGGCGACGTGGGCCAGGATGCGCGCCATGTCCTCCTTCGGCTCGCCCACCGAGAGGCCGCCGATGGCGTAGCCGTCGAAGCCGATTGCCATCAACGCCGCCAGCGATTCGTCGCGCAGATCCTCATGCATGCCGCCCTGGACGATGCCGAACAGCGCATTGCCGTTCTTCAGGCGGTCGTGCTCATCGCGCGAGCGCCGCGCCCAGCGCAGCGACAGCCGCATCGAGTCTGCGGCCTGCTGATGGGTGGCGGGATGGGGCGTGCATTCGTCGAAGATCATCGCGATGTCGGAATCGAGCACGTGCTGGATGCGCATCGACTCCTCCGGCGTCAGGAACAGCCGGTCGCCGTTGATCGGCGAGGCGAACCTCACCCCCTCCTCGGAAATCTTGCGCAGCGCGTCCAAGGAGAACACCTGGAAGCCGCCCGAATCGGTCAGGATCGGCCCGTCCCAGGCCATGAAGCGATGCAGGCCGCGGTGGGCGGCGATGACCTCGAGCCCCGGCCGCAGCCACAGATGGAAGGTGTTGCCGAGCAGGATCTGCGCGCCGATCTCGCGGATTTCAAAGGGCGCCATCGCCTTGACCGTGCCGTAGGTGCCCACCGGCATGAAGGCGGGGGTGTCGACCGTGCCGTGAGCCAGCGTCAGACGGCCGCGGCGGGCGGCGCCCGAGGTGGCTGAGAGATCAAACTTCATGGCTCTGCCTGGCAAGGAACATCGCATCGCCGTAGCTGAAGAAACGGTAGCCCTGGGCGATCGCGTGGGCATAGGCGCGGCGCAGATTTTCCAGGCCGCCGAAGGCCGACACCAACATCAGCAGCGTCGATTTGGGCAAATGGAAATTGGTGATCAGCGCATCGACCACGCGGAATCTGAAGCCGGGCAGGATGAACAGCTCGGTCTCCGCTTCGCCTGCGCGCAGCTCTCCTTGCAATGCCGCCGACTCCAGCGTCCTCAGGGTCGTCGTGCCCACCGCGACGACCCTGCCGCCGCGTCGCCGAGTGTCTTCGATCGCGTCCACCGTCTGCTGCGGCAGCCGATAGCGCTCGCTGTGCATGTGATGTTCCGCGAGATCCTGGACCCGCACCGGCTGGAAGGTGCCGGCGCCGACGTGCAGCGTCACCGTGGCGATGGCGCAGCCGCGGGCGCGCAGCGCATCGATCATCGCCTGGTCGAAATGCAGGCCGGCGGTCGGCGCCGCGACCGAGCCGCGCTCGCGCGAGTACACCGTCTGGTAGCGGGCTTCGTCGGCGTCCGCCGCCGCGCGTTCGATGTAAGGAGGCAGCGGCAGGCGGCCGTGGCGCTCCAAGAGTTCCGCGACATCCTCAGCACCATCGACGCGCAGCCGGTAGAACTCGCCCTCGCGCGAGCCCACCTCGACCGCGATGGCGTCCTCCAGGCGCAGGGTCGTACCGGCTCTGGGCGGCTTGCTGGCGCGCACCTGGGCCAGCAGCTCCCGCCCGTCCAGGAGGCGTTCGACCAGCACCTCGACCCGGCCGCCGCTGTCCTTGATCCCGAACAGCCGTGCGTGCAGCACCCGCGTGTCGTTGATCACCAGCAGGTCGTCCGGGCCGAGCAGTCCGGTGAGATCGCCGAAGCAGCGGTCCTCGATCAGCTCGCCCGCGACCGTCAGCAGGCGGCTCGAACTGCGCACCGGCAGCGGCGCCTGGGCGATCAGTTGGGGCGGCAGGGAATAGTCGAAATCGTCTAGGGTGAGCGGCATCGGTTGAAGCGGCAGGGCATTTCGCGGATAATGCGCGCACTCAAAGCAGCGAGCGGGCGCGGCCGCCATTCTACGCGAGTCCGTTCTGACACAGCTTTAGCATCCTGGCCGGGATGGCGGAATTGGTAGACGCAGCGGACTCAAAATCCGCCGCCGCAAGGTGTGGGGGTTCGAGTCCCCCTCCCGGCACCACCAGTAAAGACAAGGCCCTCGGGCCGATTGGGTGTATGCGGGGGACATCCAATGCAGCGCTCACTTGTCCTTGATTTGCTCGCCCAGAGCAGTACTGTCAACCCGCTCTGGTGTGACGCATCTTGCCCTGTTCGGTTCGACAGCGCGCGGACCGACAGCGACATCCTGGTCCGATTCCCGTCTTGCTCCTGCTTTTGACGGCGTTCAGGGAAAAGCTGTCGTGACCGCCGCAACCATCGCGCTCTGCGGCGCCGAAAAAGGGAGCGCCCGCGCCACCAAACTCCGACTCGGCAATAGCAGGGACGGCGAAATGACTGGGGCTAATGAACGGGCGGTTCGCGTTCGATGCAGAAGCGGCACCAGGGCTGCGCGCTGTCGATTACCCATTGCGTCACGTAACGCTACGCTATACAATTTGGCAATGATTCGGACGTTCCGGCATAAGGGGCTGCAGGCCTTTTTTGAAACTGGCAGCAAGGCAGGGATTCTGCCGCGCCATGCGCAACGATTGGGCCGGCAATTGATGAGGTTATCCCTTGCCAAGAACGCAAGCGCTATGAATGTGCCGGGCTGGAGATTGCACCCCCTGAGCGGAGAGCTTGCCGGGCATTATTCGGTGACGGTGAGCGGCAATTGGCGCATGACCTTCACCTTTGAGGACGAGGATGCCGTGCTGGTGGATTATCAGGATTATCACTAGGAGCAATGACTATGACGCGCATGCACAACCCGCCGCACCCCGGCGAAACCTTGCGGGCGGATGTGTTGCCCGCCCTAGGGCTATCCGTGACGGAAGCCGCCGAACAGCTCAACGTCAGCCGCGCTGCCCTGTCGCGGGTACTGAATGGCCGCGCCGCTATCTCGCCTGAAATGGCGCTGAGGCTGGAGGGTTGGCTGGGGGTTGAGAACGGCGGCAGCGCCGACTTGTGGATCGCAGAGCAAGCAGCCTATGACTTGTGGAACGCACGCAAGGCAGGCAGGCCGAAGGTGAAACGCGCAGATTTGGCGCGCGTGGCGGCATGACGGCTTGCTTAGTACTCGATAACTCAGTGAGGTAAGCTCCCGGCTTTGCCGGTGGCTCACCCAGCACCACTGCCGGAGAGTATGGTTGGGTCTTAGGCTTCATGGCGCCGACCGGTCTTCTCTTGCCGCCCATGTCGGCCGTCTCGGCGCAGTGGATAGGGGCATGATGGAACGGGCCGCTATTCTATCTTCATATGCCATACCAAAATCCGCCGCCGCAAGGTGTGGGGTTCGAGTCCCTCTCCCGCACCAGCAAGTAGTCCGAAGCAGTCCGAAGCGGCCCGGATCGAGGCCGTGCTGCAAAATCGGCTACATTCAGCAGATTCTTTAGCCTACACCTTCGGGAGGGAACGATGAGCGGCGCTGCACATTCTGAAAAAACCAATAGCCGGACGGACGGGAAAACCGTGGAACTGGGCTTGCGCGAGCAGGTGGCTGCGTGCACGCTGATGCTCAATGACCTCGGCCTGCTCGGCTATAGCGGTCACGTCAGCGCCCGCCTGCCCGACGGGCGCGGCTTCCTGATTCAATCCATCGACCAAAGCCGTGCCTCCCTGACGCCCGAGTTGCTGCTCGTCTGCGATCCGGACGGCCGCTTGCTGTCCGGCCCGGCCGGCCTGCGCCCACCTTCGGAGGTGTTCATGCACTCCGAGATTCTGCGTGCCCGCCCGGACGTCAATTCGGTCGCCCACTTTCATCACGATCGGACCACGGCATTTACCCTGGTGGACGCCCCGCGCCTGGTGCCCATCAAGAATCACGCGGTGCGCTGGGCTTCCGGCATCCCCACGCACGGAAATCCGAACCACGTGAACACTCCGGAGCGAGGGCGCGCCCTGGCGGCAACGCTCGGGGCGCACCATGCGGCATTGATCCGCGCCCACGGCCAGGTGGTCGTTGCGGAGAACATCCCGGCCCTGCTAATCGACTGCGTGCATTTCGTTGAAAATGCCGCCGCCATGTACGATGCTGCCTTGCTCGGCCGCATCATGCCCTTGACGACGGAGGAAATCGCCTCGTTCCAGTTGGATATGAAGCGCGACAATCATGTGTCAAAACTGTGGACCTATTATCTCGGGCTGGCTCGGGCGAAAGGAATTGTGCCTCCGGACTGGAGCCTGTAAGTGCGCGCCGATCCCTAATCCACCAGTGCGGCCGGGCTTGGCGAAGGCAAGCGCTCATTGCCGCCGCCGGATGCGATAATGGCCGGGAGCCCCGAAGCGGAAGACCCGCGCGATGACCTCGATAAAAATACCGCTGTTGTTCTGTCTCGCCATCGCTGCGGCCCCATCCGGCCGGGCGGCGAGCCCCAAGGCGCCGAGGCAGCGCCCTCCGGCTTTCGTCGCGGATCTTTCGCCCCGGCTGGTCAAGCACGGGGCCCTGTGCCCGCTGCCGAGCCAGGGCCGCTGCGTGATCAAGAAGCCAGTCGGCATGCGCTACCGCGTGTTGTCCAGCGACGTCGACCTGGAGGATATCGGCGACTACTGGGTCGCCGATTTCAGCAAATCGAAGGGCCCGGAAACGGGCAGGGAACTGCTGCGCATCCTCGCGGAAAACGGCGATCTGCACGAGATCGACGTGCACTTTCCGAGGCCACCGGTCAAGGCGAAGCCGGCCGTGAAGCCGCCGGCGGCTAAGAAGGAGCCGGTCAAGGAGCCGGCCAAGGAAGAGGAGCAGACACCTTGAAGGATTACGGCACTTTCGATTACGTCGTCGTCGTCGGCGGCACGGCCGGCTGCGTCCTCGCCAATCGCCTGTCGCAGGATCCGGAGGTCTCGGTGCTGCTGCTGGAGGCCGGCGGCAAGGACGACTGGATCTGGATCCACATCCCGGTCGGCTACCTGTTCTGCATCGGCAATCCCCGCACCGACTGGTGCTACCGGACGCAGCCGGAGCCGGGCTTGAACGGGCGCTCCATCCTCTATGCGCGGGGCCGGGTGCTGGGCGGCAGCTCGTCGATCAACGCCATGCTCTACCTGCGCGGCCAGGCCCGCGATTACGACGAATGGGGGCAGCAGGTGGGCGACCCCTCGTGGTCCTGGCAAGAAGTGCTGCCGCTGTTCAAGGGCTCCGAGGATCACTGGCGCGGCGCCGATGAGATGCACGGCGCCGGGGGCGAATGGCGGGTCGAGCAGCAACGCCTGCGCTGGGACGTCCTCGACCGTTTCGCCGAAGCGGCGAACCAGGCCGGCATCGGCAGCACCGACGATTTCAACCGGGGCGACAATGCGGGAAGCTCGAAGTTCGAGGTCAACCAGCGCCGCGGCCTGCGCTGGAACGCCAGCAAGGCTTTTCTGCGGCCGGTGCTCGGCCGGCCGAACTTGAAGGTGGTGACCGGCGCCCTGATCGATCGCGTCAGCTTCGAGGGCAAACGCGCCAGCGGCGTCGAGTTCGAACTGGGCGGGCAGCGCTTCTCTGCCAAGAGCCGCGTCGAAACCGTCCTGGCCGCCGGCTCGATCGGCAGCCCGGCGATCCTGCAGCGCTCTGGCGTCGGCCCGGCCGGGCTGCTGAACGAACTGGGCATCCCGGTCGTCCATGAGCTGCCGGGGGTCGGCGAAAACCTCCAGGACCATCTGCAGCTGCGCATGATCTTCAAGGTCAGCGGCATCAAGTCGCTGAACCAGATCGCCAACAGCTGGCTGGGCAAGACCAGGATGGCGATCGAGTACGCGCTGTTTCGCAGCGGCCCGCTGTCGATGGCGCCCAGCCAGCTGGGCATTTTCGCCAAGTCCGACCCGGCGCTCGCCACCCCGAATCTGGAGTTCCACGTCCAGCCCCTGTCGCTGGACAAGTTCGGCGACCCGCTCCATCGCTTCCCGGCATTCACCGCGAGCGTGTGCAATCTGCGCCCGAGCTCGCGCGGCCGGGTTGGCATCGCTTCCCGCGATCCCGCGGCCGCACCGCTGATCGCACCTGGCTACCTGTCCACCGACGCCGACCGCAGGCTCGCTGCCGTGTCGCTGAAGCTGGCCCGCCGTATTGCGGCTATGCCGGCGCTGGCGCCGTACCGCCCCGAGGAGTACCTGCCCGGGCCGAAGTACCAGAGCGACGACGAGCTGGCGCACGCCGCCGGCGACATCGGCACCACCATCTTCCATCCGGTCGGCACCTGCAAGATGGGGCGGGCGGAGGACGGCGCCGCGGTCGTCGATAGCCGCTTGCGCGTCCTGGGCGTGACCGGGCTGCGCGTGGTCGATGCCTCGATCATGCCGACCATCACCTCCGGCAACACCAATTCGCCCAGCCTGATGATCGCCGAGAAGGGCGCCCGGATGATCCGAGAAGACCGGAAGCAGGGCTAGGCGAGAAAACGGTTGCGGAGGAGCGCGTCCAGCCTGTACAATTCGTCTTGTGCGTCGCAGCATTCGACCCACACGCGCATCGCGAACCGTAAGCAGCAACGATAAAGCCTCCTGCCTCCTGGTGTTTCGAACACCGATTCGGCACAAAGCTTTTGTGCCGAAATCTCTGAGATTTCCTCTTAGCTATTTCGTTGGTTGGCGTTGCATTTCCGCCTCTGGCACCGGCTTTGACGCCGTGGCCACGCTGATCCATACGAAAGAAGATCATGACTTTTGCAGCACTCGGCCTCAATCCGGCCATCCTCAAAGCGCTCGCCGATGCGGGCTATACGGCGCCGACCGCCGTTCAGGCGCAAGCCATTCCCGCGGCCCTGGAAGGCCGCGACCTGATGGTCTCGTCGCAGACCGGCTCGGGCAAGACCGCAGCCTTCATGCTGCCGGCGATCCAGAAATTTTCGAGCGTGGATGCGTCCGCGAACCGTCCCGGCCCGACGCCGAACCAGGAGCGCCAGTCGGCGCGCGCCCGCAACGAACGGCCGCGCTTCCAGGCGGCGCAGCCGAAGATGCTGGTGCTGACCCCGACGCGCGAGCTGGCGTTGCAGGTCACCAGCGCGACCGAGAAGTACGGCGCCCAGGTCCGGCACCTGAAGGTCGTCTCCATCCTAGGCGGCATGCCCTACCCGAAGCAGATGGCTTTGCTGTCGCGGAATCCGGAGATCCTGGTGGCGACCCCGGGACGCCTGATCGACCACATGGAGTCGGGCAAGATCGACTTCTCGCAATTGCAGATCCTGGTCCTGGACGAGGCCGACCGCATGCTCGACATGGGCTTCGTCGAGGATATCGAAAAGATCGTCGCGAAGACGCCGGCCTCCCGCCAGACCCTGCTGTTCTCGGCGACGCTCGACGGCCTGGTCGGCAGGATGGCGCAGAAGATCACCAAGAATGCGCTGGTGATCAAGCTCGACGGCGCCACCGCCAAGCACCAGAACATCGAGCAGCGGATGCACTTCGTCGATGACCTGTCGCACAAGAATCGCCTGCTCGACTATCTGCTGCGCGACGTGAACATCGATCAGGCGGTGGTGTTTACCGCCACCAAGCGCGACGCCGACAGCATCGCCGAGCGCCTGAACGTCGCCGGCTTCTCGGCCGCGGCGCTGCACGGCGACATGCATCAGGTGGCGCGCAACCGCACCCTCTCCGCGCTGCGCGCCGGCCAGGTGCGCGTGCTGGTTGCCACCGATGTCGCCGCCCGCGGCATCGACGTGCCGGCGATCTCGCACGTGTTCAATTACGATCTGCCCAAGTCGCCCGAGGACTATGTGCACCGCATCGGCCGCACCGGCCGCGCCGGCAGGAATGGCCTGGCGATCTCGCTGGTGAATCATGCCGAGAACATGAACGTGCGCAACATCGAGCGCTTCACCAAGCAGCAGATTCCGGTGGACGTCATCGCCGGCTACGAGCCGAAGAAGACCGCCGCCACCAGCAAGCCCGCCCACAAGTCGGGCTGGAAGCCCGGCGGCGCCCGGGCTCCGGCCCGCACCGAAAGCCGCTTCGGCAAGCCGGCAGGCCGGCGCGAGGGTTTCTCGCGGCCCGATGCGCCGCGCAAGGACGGCTACAAGGGTTCCGGCAACGGCGCGCGACGGTCTTACCACGACAGGTGATATCTCGGAATCATAAATAAGGCTTGCTTTATGTTTGGATATCGGGCCTAATGCGCGGTCGGTAAGTTTCAGGTTCCAAATTTGCGGTATCCACTGCTATTTCGTTCTTGATACTCGAGCGGCCGGGCTGATGTCACATGCATGTTGGTCCGTACAACTAATCTGGTAATAGGAAACGATCATGGCAATTGGTACAGTAAAGTGGTTCAACGATGCAAAGGGCTTCGGCTTCATCACTCCTGAAGACGGTAGCGGCGACCTGTTCGCGCATTTCTCCGCGATCAATTCGAGCGGCTTCAAGAGCCTTCAGGAGAATCAGAAGGTCTCCTACGATGTGACGACGGGTCCCAAGGGCCTGCAAGCATCGAACATCCAGATCGTCTAAGCAGACGACGGATGAAAAAACCCCGGTCAGCCGGGGTTTTTTTTCGTCCTCAGGGCCGTGATCAGCGCGACAGCAAACAGTGCGACGCCGGCTGCCGCCAGCCACAGGCCAGAAGGATGGCCGAGCGCGGCAATGATCCCACCCGCCACCATGAACAGCGAGCGCAACAGCGCGTGGCGCCCCAGCGCCTCGCGCACCTTGTCGTGCCACGGCAGCTTGAGGCCGGGGCGCAGCCAGACCGGCAGGAGCTGCGTCGCGGCACCGGTCACCAGCGGCAGCAGGAAGGCGGCGACGAAGCCGGCCACCGCGTCGCGGCCGGACAAGACGCCCACCGCGTGGCCGATCCCGGCCAACACCAGAATGATCACGCCGGCGCCGGCGGCCGCCAGCGCCGGCGCGGCGCCGTGGCGGCTGCCGATCCGTTCGGGGAAGGCGGCGAGCCAGTGCCATCCCATGCGCACCAGGGGAATCAGGAACAGCACCGCGCCGACGATGGCCAGCGGCAGGCTCCACGCTGCGCCGACTGCGGTCAGGGCGGCGCCGGCGACGGCGAACTTGAGGTCCGCCCTGAGGCGGGCAGCGGCGCGCGGGTCGGGTCGACCGGCGGCGGTGGGCAGCAGCACCTGCAGCGTGCCGATACTGGTGAGGCCGACGAAGCCCAGCAGGTTGGCGTGCAGATGGAAGAGCCGCAGCGCCTGACGCTGTTCCGGCCACCAAAACATCAGCGGCACGGCGGCGAGCGCCGCAGCGAGAAAGCCCAGCGCGGCGAGATACCAGGCCAGACCGGGGTGGGGCTGGCCCAGGCTGCGCCCGGCGCGGCGCGCGATCCACGCGATCAGCGTCAGCGTCGCCGTGCCTGCCGCTGCCGCAGCGGCAGCCGCGGCCTCGGGCTGCGGCAGGATGCCGGCGAAGCCGGCAGCGATCAGCGCGCCACCGGCCCAGGCAGCCAGGGCGGTGCCCTGCAGCGGGCGCGGCGCGCCGTCGCCGCGGGTGAGCACCGGCACGAAATAGGCGATCGCCGCCAGGATCAGCGGTAGCACGCCCAGCGCGAAGGCGACGTGGGCGGCGAGCTGCGGCGGGTAGGCTCCGGACAGCCAGAGCGCCAGCGCTGCCGCCATCATGATGACGGCATTGACGGCGAAGAGCGGCAGCACCTCAGCTCCTCCTGCTCTTCTTGGCGGCGACCGCTGCGGGCACTAGAGCCTTGCCCAGATAGAAACCGGTGTGGCTGTCCACAACGGCTGCGACCTGCTCGGGCGTGCCGGCGGCGATGATGCGGCCGCCGCCGTCGCCGCCGGTGGGGCCCAGATCGATGACCCAGTCGGCGGTCTTGACGACGTCGAGATTGTGCTCGATGACCACGATGGTGTTGCCGTGATCGCGCAGGCGGTGCAGCACCGTCAGCAGCATCTCGATGTCGGCGAAGTGCAGGCCGGTGGTCGGCTCGTCGAGGATGTACAGGGTGCGGCCGGTGTCGCGCTTGGACAGCTCCAGCGCCAGCTTGACGCGCTGGGCCTCGCCGCCGGAGAGCGTCGTGGCGCTCTGCCCCAGCGTGATGTATGAGAGTCCGACATCGACCAGCGTCTGCAGCTTCCTCGCCACCACCGGTACCGGGTCGAAGAATTCGCGCGCCATCTCCACGGTCATGCCCAGGATCTCGTGGATGCTCTTGCCCTTGTAGCGGATCTCCAGGGTCTCGCGGTTGTAGCGCTTGCCGTGGCAGATGTCGCAGGGGACGAAGATGTCGGGCAGGAAGTGCATCTCCACCTTGATCATGCCGTCGCCCTGGCAGGCCTCGCAGCGCCCGCCCTTGACGTTGAAGGAGAAGCGTCCCGGGCCGTAGCCGCGCTCGCGCGCCTGCGGCACGCCGGCGAACAGCTCGCGGATCGGCGTCAGGAGGCCGGTATAGGTGGCCGGGTTTGAGCGCGGCGTGCGGCCGATCGGGCTCTGGTCCACGCTGATCACCTTGTCGAAGAACTCCAGGCCGGACACCTCGGCGTAGGGTGCCGGTTCCTGGGCGCTGCCGTAGAGGTGGCGCGCCGCGACGGCATAGAGCGTGTCGTTGATCAGCGTGCTCTTGCCCGAGCCGGAGACGCCGGTGACGCAGGTGAATAGGGCCACCGGCAGCTCCAGGCTCACGTCCTTCAGGTTGTTGCCGCAGGCGCCGGTGATGCTGAGCATGCGCTCCGGATCGGGCGGGGTTCTCCGGATGGGGACTGCGATCTTTTTTCGACCCGAGAGATAGGCGCCGGTCGGCGAATCGGGATTGGCGGCGACCTGCTCCGGCGTGCCCGCGGCGACCACGTGGCCACCGTGCTCGCCGGCACCCGGCCCCATGTCCACCACGTAGTCGGCCGACTCGATCGCCTCCTGGTCGTGTTCGACCACGATCACCGTGTTGCCCAGGTCGCGCAGGTCGGCGAGCGTTGCCAAGAGGCGCGAGTTGTCGCGCTGGTGCAGGCCGATCGAGGGCTCGTCCAACACGTACATGACGCCGGTGAGACCGGAGCCGATCTGGCTGGCCAGGCGGATGCGTTGCGATTCGCCGCCGGAGAGGCTCTCGGCTGAGCGATCGAGCGAGAGATAGTCGAGGCCGACATTGATCAGGAAGGACAGGCGCGATTCGATCTCCTTGATGATCTTCTCCGCCACCTGCGCTCTCTGCCCGCTGAGCTGGGTCTCTCCGAAGAACTGCCGGCAGGCGGACAGCGCCAGCGAACTCACCTCGGGCAGGGCGCGGCCGCCGATGAACACGTGGCGCGCCTCGCGCCGCAGCCGCGTGCCTTCGCAGACCGGGCACAGCGTCTGGTTGAGATATTTCGCCAGTTCGTCGCGCACCAGTTGCGAGTCGGTTTCCTTGTAGCGCCGTTCCAGGCTGGGCACGATGCCCTCGAAGACATGCTCGCGGATCGTCGGGCGGCCGGCTTCCGACAGATAGCGGAAGGGAATCTTTTCGCGCCCGGAGCCGTAGAGCACGATCTGACGGATCTCTTCGGTCAGTCCCTCGAAGGGCGTTCCGGTGTCGAAGCCGTAATGCTTGGCCAGGCTCTCCAGCATCTGGAAGTAGAACTGGTTGCGCTTGTCCCAGCCGCGGATGCAGCCGGCGGCCAGCGACAGGTGGGGATAGGCGACCACCCGCGCCGGATCGAAGAACTGGATGCTGCCCAGGCCGTCGCACTTGGGGCAGGCGCCCATCGGGTTGTTGAAGGAGAACAGGCGCGGCTCCAGTTCCTGCAGCGCGTAGGAACACAGCGGGCAGGCGAACTTGGCCGAAAACAGGTACTCCTTGCCCGTGTCCATCTCCAGCGCGATGGCGCGCCCCTCGGCGTGGGTCAGCGCCGTCTCGAACGACTCCGCCAGGCGCTGGCGCGCGTCGGGGCGCACCTTCAGGCGGTCGACCACGACGTCGATGGTGTGCTTGACGTTCTTCGCCAGCTGCGGCAGCGCGTCGATCTCGTGTACCTTGCCGTCGACCCGCAGGCGCACGAAGCCCTGGGCGCGAAGCTCAGCGAACAGGTCGTGCTGCTCGCCCTTCCTGTTGGCCACCACCGGCGCCAGGATCATCAGGCGCGTGTCCTCGGGCAGGGCGAGCACCTGATCGACCATCTGCGAGACGCTCTGCGCCGCGAGCGGCAGGTCGTGCTCGGGACAGTGCGGCGTGCCGGCGCGGGCATAGAGCAGACGCAGGTAGTCGTGGATCTCGGTGACCGTGCCGACGGTCGAGCGCGGGTTGTGGCTGGTGGCCTTCTGCTCGATGGCGATCGCCGGGGAGAGCCCTTCGATCAGGTCGACATCGGGCTTTTCCATCAGCTGCAGGAACTGCCGCGCGTAAGCCGACAGCGATTCGACGTAGCGGCGCTGGCCCTCGGCGTAGAGCGTGTCGAAGGCCAGCGAAGATTTGCCCGAGCCGGACAGGCCGGTGATCACCGTGAGCTTGTTCCTCGGCAGGTCGAGGCTGATGTTCTTGAGGTTGTGCGTGCGCGCACCGCGGATCTTGAGGCTGTCCATGGTTTTTTCTGGCAAGGGTTCGAGCGAACCAAGTAATATACCTGCTTTTGGTTTCCCGACCTGCTTCATGAACACTGCAGACAAAATGACCCCTCTGGAAAAGAAGGCGACGGTATCCCTCGCCTTCATTTTTGCCCTGCGCATGTTCGGCATGTTTTCCATCCTGCCGGTGCTGGCGATTTATGCCCGTGACCTGCCCGGCGGCGGCAGCGCCTTCCTGATCGGCGTGGCGCTGGGCATAGACGGCCTGGCCCAGGCCGTTCTGCAGATCCCCTTCGGCCTCTTGTCAGACCGCATCGGCAGGAAGCCGGTGATCTATCTGGGCCTGACCTTGTTTGCCGTCGGCAGTTTCATCGCCGCCGGCGGCCACGACATCTACATCATCATCCTCGGCCGGTTGATCCAGGGCACCGGCGCCGTCGCCTCGTCGATCATCGCGCTGATCGCCGACCTGACCCGCGAGGAAAACCGCGCCAAGGGCATGGCCACCATTGGTCTTAGCATCGGCGCCACCTTCGCCGTGTCGATGGTGGCGGGGCCCACCCTCGGTCACCTGATCGGCGTGCCGGGCATCTTTGCGCTCACCGGCGTCCTGGCCATCGCTGCCATGGCGGTCACCCGCTTCGTCGTTCCCAATCCGGTCGTCAGCCGGGTCCATGCCGACGCCGAAACGGTGCCGGGCCAGATCTTCTCGATCTTGAAGAACACCGAACTGCAGCGGCTCAACTTCGGCATCTTCACCCTGCACGCCGCGATGCGCGGCCTGTTCGTGGTCATTCCCCTGGTGCTGGTGGAGGTCGGCGGCCTGCCCGTCGCCCAGCACTGGAAGGTCTATCTGCCGGTGATGCTGATTTCCTTTTTCGCCGTCATTCCGGCGATCATCATCGCCGAGAAATACGGCAAGATGAAACCGGTGTTCTGCGGCGCGGTGGCCCTGCTGGCTTTTGCGACCCTGCTGATGGCGGTGTTCATCGGCAATTTTGCCGGCGTGGTGATCACCCTGTTCCTGTTCTTCCTGGCCTTCAACCTGCTCGAAGCGACGCTGCCCTCGCTGATCTCGAAGATTGCTCCGGCTGGCAGCAAGGGTACCGCCATCGGCGTATACAACACCTTCCAGTTCCTCGGCCTGTTCCTGGGCGGCGCCTTCGGCGGCTACCTGGCCCAGCACGTCAGCCGTTCCGCGGTATTCGTCTTTGCCACCGGCCTGGGGCTGGTCTGGCTGTTCCTGGCCTTGTCGATGACGCCGCCGCCGCAGGTGCGGACCCTGATGCGCCACGTCGCCGGCGACCTGGACGAGGCGCGCGCGAGAAGGCTCTCCGCCGCGCTGGCTGCGATCGACGGCGTGACCGAGGCCATGGTCATCGCCGACGAGGGGGTGGCCTATTTGAAGGTGCGCATGAGCGGCTGGGATGAGGCCGGCGCGAACAGATTGCTGCAAGCTTGAACGACAAGGAGAAGCGAAATGGCATCGGTGAATAAAGTGATACTGGTGGGCAATCTCGGCCGCGACCCGGAGACCCGCTACATGCCCAACGGCGAGGCGGTGACCAATTGCACCATCGCCACCACCGACACCTGGAAGGACAAGACCAGCGGCGAGAAGAAGGAGGCGACCGAGTGGCACCGCATCGTCTTCTACCGCAAGCTGGCCGAGATCGCCGGCCAGTACCTGAAGAAGGGCTCGCAGGTCTATATCGAGGGCTCGCTGAAGACGCGCAAATGGACCGACAAGGAAGGCGTGGAAAAATACACCACCGAAATCATCGCCGACACCATGCAGATGCTCGGCAGCCGCCAGGGCAGCGGCCAGGCCGAGGAATCGCCGCGCGAGCGGCCGGCTCAGCCCGCCGGCACCGCCGCCAAGCCGCAGGCTCAAGCCAGCGGCAGCGGCTTCAACGACTTCGAGGACGACATCCCGTTCTAGGGCGGGGCGGGCGACCGAGGCGATCGCAAAATGGCGCACCAGCTTCGGTCACGACTGAGCAAGGCCTCCTTGCGTGACCTGTTGCAAGTCGGCCTGCCCTCCCTGTTGCTGCTGGTCCTCGGCTTCTGGGCGGCGGCGCAATTCGTCCGGCCGGCGCCGCCCCACCAACTGATCCTCAGCACCGGCGCCGAGGGCAGCGCCTACCAGCGCTTCGCCGCGCGCTACAAGGACGTGCTGGCGCGCTACGGCATCGCACTGGTGGAGCGGCCTTCGGCCGGCTCGGTGGAAAACCTGCAGCGCCTGCGCGACGAGCGCTATCACGTCGATGCCGGCTTCGTCCAGGGCGGTACCGGCAGTGCCGGCGACAACGACCGCCTGCTCTCGCTCGGCAGCCTGTTCAACGAACCGCTGTGGATTTTTTACCGCGCCGCCCTGGCCCCCGGTGGGCGGCTGGAGCGCATCACCCAGTTGCGCGGCCTGCGGATCGCGGTCGGACCGGCCCAGAGCGGTACGCACAAGCTGGCGCTGGCGCTGCTCGAAGCCAACGGCATCACCGGCGCGAATGCGCGGCTGAGCGAGCTGGGCGATCTCGCCGCGGTGGCGGCGTTGAAGAGCGGCAGGGTGGACGCCGTGTTCATCGTCGGCGCGACCCAGTCGGCGGCGGTGTGGCTGCTGCTCTACGCGGAAGGCATACGCCTGATGAGCCTCGCTCAGGCCGACGCTTACACCCGGCTGTTCCCCTACCTGGAGAAGCTCACCCTGCCCGCCGGCGCGGTCGATCTGGCGCGCGACATTCCGGCGCACGACGTCACCCTGGTGTCGCCGATGGCGACGCTGCTGGTGCGCGCGGACACGCATCCGGCGCTGATCGACCTGCTGCTGCAGGCGGCGACCGAGGTGCACGGCGGCCCGGGGATTTTCCAGCGGCCGGGGGAGTTTCCGAATGCCGCCGAGGTGGATTTTCCGCTGTCGCCGGAGGCCCAGCGCTACTACAAGTCTGGAACACCGCTGCTGCAGCGCTATCTGCCGTTCTGGGCGGCGACGCTGATCGACCGGATGGTGGTGATGCTGCTGCCGCTCCTGGCGCTGTTGCTTCCGGTCCTCAAGTTCGCGCCGCAGCTCTATGGCTGGCGCGTGCGCTCACGCATCTTCCGGCGCTACGGCGAACTCAAGTTTCTCGAAGCCGAGGTGGAGCGCGCGCCGGGTGCCCACTCGCGCGACGAATGGCTGGAGCGGCTCGATGCCATCGAGGCCGGCGTCAATCGCATGCCGACGCCGCTGGCCTTTTCCGACATGTTCTATACCCTGCGCGGCCACGTCGGCCTGGTGCGCGAGACCATCCTGCGCAAGACCGCCGGTTAAAGCCGGCGGATTTTTTCCAGCAGGGCGGTGGTCGAGTTTTGGTGGATGAAGGGAATCGACACCACCTTGCCGCCGCCGGCCAGCACCTCGCGCGCCCCCACGATGTTGTCCACCGCCCAGTCGCCGCCCTTGACCAGTACCTCCGGCTTGCATACCAGGATGGTCGCGAGCGGCGTGTCTTCGTCGAACCAGGTGACCAGGGAGACCGATTCGAGCGCCGCGAGCAGCGCCATGCGGTCTTCCAGGCGGTTCACCGGGCGCTCATCACCCTTGCCCAGGCGGCGCACCGAGGCGTCCGAATTGGCGGCGACCACCAGGCTCTCGCCGAGCGCGCGCGCCTGGGCGAGATAGGTGACGTGGCCGCGGTGCAGGATGTCGAAGCAGCCGTTGGTGAATACCAGCGGCCGCGCCAGCGCTGCGGCGCGCCGGGCGAGATCAACAGGCGGACAGAACTTGGCCTCGAACGCTGGGGCTATCACCGTCTATGGCTTGGCCGGCGCCGGCGGGGTATTGGCCGCCGGGCTGCTGTCGATCTGGCGCGCCCGTTCCTCGGAGATGATCTCGAAGACGCGCACCACCTTCATCACCCCGGCGGTGGTGCGGGCGATCTGCACCGCCTCGTCCGCCTCGCGCTTGGTGACGATGCCGAGCAGGTAGACGACGCCGGCCTCGGTCACGACCTTGACGTGGTTGGCCGAGAACTGGTTGGCATCGACGAAGCGCGCCTTGACCTTGGTGGTGATGTAGGCGTCGTTGCTCTCGCCGCTGAGCGAATTGGCGCCGGCGATCATCAGCTCGTCGCTGATCGACTTGACGTTGGGCACGGTGCTCACCACCTTCTCGACCGCCGATCGCGTGGCGGCGTCGGGTACCTCGCCGACCAGCAGCACGCTGCGGTCGTAGCTGGTGACGCTGACATGCACCCGGTCGCCGAACTGGTCCTTGATGCGGCCATTGGCGCGGACCTCGATGGCTTCGTCGGTGACGTAGGTCTCGGCCGGACGGCGGTCGGTGGCCATCAGCACGCCGGCGCCGGTGCCGACCATGGCAACGCCGAAGCAGCCGGAGAGCATGGGAATCGCCGCCGCCAGAAGGGCCCAGGTGGCGATGCGGGTCGAATGAGATTTCAGCTTCATGCGGTTTCTCCCAGTAACAGTGCGTCGATGCCGTCGCACAGGCAGTGCAGCATCAACAGATGGACTTCTTGGATGCGCGCGGTGCGCTCGGCGGGCACGCACAGGTGCACGTCCTGTTCGTTGAGCAGGTCGGCGATGGCGCCGCCGTTCCTGCCGGTCAGCGCGATCACGCGCAGTTCGAGCTCGTGGGCGGCGTGGATCGCCTCGATCACGTTGGCCGAATTGCCCGAGGTGGAAATCGCCAGCAACACGTCCTCGGGCTGACCGAGCGCGCGCACCTGCTTGGCGAACACGTCTTCAAAGCGATAATCGTTGGCGATCGAGGTCATGGTCGAGCTGTCGGTGGTCAGGGCCAGCGCCGCCAGCGGCGGGCGCTCCGCCTCGAAGCGGTTCACCAGCTCGGCGGCGAAGTGCTGCGCGTCGGCTGCCGAGCCGCCGTTGCCGCAAGCCATGATCTTGCCGCTGGCGAGCAGGCTATTGACCATCATCTCGACCGCCCGCGCGATCGGCTCGGCGAGACTGGCTGCAGCCTCCTGCTTGAGCTGGGCGCTGTCGTGGAAATGCTGGGCGATGCGGGCGACGAGATCCATGGCTTGAACGAGGCGGAGACTGGCGGCGATTCTAGCATCCGTGCGCGGATCTGGGCGTGGCGGGGCCGCGGCTGAAATGGGCTAGCCCGCAGTAAACGCATCCCTGATCCAGACGAGGCCGGCCTCGTCTTCGCGATCCATCAGCACCGCATCGAAGCGGCAGGGCGCCTCGGGCCGGCCCGACAGGTAGTGGCGCGCGGCCAGGATCAGGCGGCGCTGCTTGGCGACGGTGATGCTGGCCGCGGCGCCGCCGTAGTCGGCGCGGGTGCGCAGCCGCACCTCGACGAATACCAGCATCTCGCGGTCGGCGCAGATCAGGTCGATCTCGCCGCCGCGCATCCGCCAGTTGCGCTCCAGCACGCACAAACCCTGGCGCGTGAGATAGGCCGCGGCGATCACCTCGGCAGCAGCGCCGGCAGAGCGGTTCACTTGCACGGGGAGGCCCCGGGCCTGACAATGCGCCGCAGACGGTCGTCGGGTTTGCTCGGACGGAGCATCAATGGATACGCAGCAATTTAGGACATCGGCATTGTACGTGGTGGCGACGCCGCTCGGGAATCTCGGCGACATCACGCTGCGCGCCATCGAGGCGCTTCGTGCCGCCGATGCGATCGCCTGCGAGGACACCCGCCACACGCGCCGGCTGCTCGATCACTACGGCATCCAGGCGCCGCTCCTGGCGGTGCACCAGCACAACGAGGCGCAAGCGGCGGAGCGCCTGCTGACGCTGCTGGCCGAGGGCAAGCGCGTGGCGCTGGTCTCGGACGCCGGCACCCCGGGCATCTCCGACCCCGGCGCACGCACCGTCGCCGCGGTGCGCGCCGCCGGCTTCCCGGTGATCCCGCTGCCCGGCGCCAATGCTGCGGTCGCGGCACTCTCGGCCTCCGGTCTGGCCGATCCGCATTTCCTCTTCGCCGGCTTTCTGCCGGCCAAGTCCGGGGCGCGCCGGCAGGCGATAGCGGCGGTCGGCCAGATCGCCGCGACGCTGGTGTTCTACGAGGCGCCGCACCGCATCGTCGCGACCCTGTCCGACCTGGCCGAACTGCTCGATCCGCGCCGCGAGCTGGTGGTCGCGCGGGAGCTGACCAAGTTGTTCGAGGAGATCGCGCGCATGCCGCTGCCGGAGGGGCCGGCCTGGCTGGCGGCTGACGGCAATCGCGCGCGCGGCGAGTTCGTGTTGCTGGTCTCGGCGCCGCCGCCGGAAGACCAGTTGCCGGCCGAGGCCAGGCGGGTGCTGAAGCTGTTGCTCTCCGAACTGCCGCTGAAACAGGCGGTCGGGCTGGCCGCCGGGATCAGCGGCGCGTCCAAGAATGCGCTCTACGAGCTGGCGCTGAGCTGGCGGGACGAGCAGCTATAATCGGCGCCATGCGCTCCCTGACGCTCACCCGACCCGACGACTGGCATCTGCACCTGCGCGACGGGCCGGCGCTGGCGGCGGTGCTCGCCGACAGCGCGCGCCGCTTCGCCCGCGCCATCGTCATGCCCAACCTGAAGCCGCCGGTGACCACGGTGGGCGAGGCCGCGGCCTACCGCGAGCGCATCCTCGCGGCGCTGCCGGCGGGGATGGATTTCGAGCCTCTGATGACGCTCTATCTCACCGACGACACGCGCCCGGGCGAGATCGATGCCGCCCGCGCTTGCGGCTTCGTCCATGCCCTGAAGCTCTATCCCGCCGGGGCGACCACCAATTCGGCCGCCGGCGTCACCGATCTTGCCAAGTGCCGGGCGACGCTCGCGCGCATGGAGAAACTGGGCCTGCCGCTGCTGCTCCACGGCGAGGTCACCGACCCGGCGGTGGATGTGTTCGACCGCGAAGCGGTGTTCATCGAGCGCGTGCTCGGACCGCTGCACCAGGAGTTCCCGGATCTGCGCCTGGTGTTGGAACACATCACCACCAAGCAGGCGGCCGAGTTCGTCGAGGCTGCCGGTGCCAAGGTCGCGGCGACCATCACCGCCCATCATCTGCTCTACAACCGCAATGCCATGTTCGCCGGCGGCATCCGTCCCCATCATTATTGCCTGCCGGTGCTGAAGCGCGAGTCTCATCGGGTGGCGCTGGTCGCTGCGGCGACTTCCGGCAATCCGAAGTTCTTCCTCGGCACCGATTCGGCGCCGCACGCCAGGAGCGCCAAGGAGAGCGCCTGCGGCTGCGCCGGCTGCTACACGGCGCACGCCGGCATCGAGCTGTACGCGCAGGCCTTCGAGGCCGCCGGCGCGCTGGAGCGCCTGGAGGCCTTCGCCAGTCATTTTGGCGCCGATTTCTACGGCCTGGCGCGCAACAGCGGGAAGATCACCCTGGTCAAAGAAGACTGGACGGTGCCCGCAGATCAACCCTTCGTCGGAGGGGATCCGCTGGTGCCGTTCATGGCCGGAGAAACCATTGCCTGGAGGCTGCAAACATGAAGTTCGCGACGCTACTGGCCTGCGCGCTGACGGCCCTGCTGCTCGCCGGCTGCGGCAACGACTCCGCTTCCTACCTGATCAATGGCGCCGATCACAGCCTGACGCTGTCGCGCGTGCAGCCCTATTTCTGGAGCAGCGCCTGGGATCTGTCGCTGGTGACCACCCGTGAGCCCGACTGCATGCGCCGGCACCGGCTGAAGCCCGCGGCCATGGACGATTTCAAGGTCGAGCTGTTCCGCACCCCGGAAGACCGCTACATCCTGAAACAGGGCGGCAACTGGTACATCACCGAAACCGAGAAATGCCGGCTGCAGCAGTTCCAGACGCCGCCTGCCGAACCCGGTGAGCGCTTGGGCGCCTTCGAGATCAAGGACGAGCATCTGCAGTTCGTGCCGGCGCCGAAGCCCGCCGCTGCTCCGGCAGCGCCTGCCGCCCCCGCGGCCCCCTGAGCCGTGCTGACCGGATTCGCCGCCCAGCCGCTCTATGCACCGCTGTCGTCCGCTTTGTCCGCCCTGGCTGACGCCGGCCAGCCGCCGGACTGCGTCGCCCTGAATCGCCTGGCTGCCGCGCGCGACCTCAGGAGCGGCGGCGGCGCCCCGCTGCGCTTCATCGTTCCGGGCGGCAGCGGCCTGGCCTACGAGGAGCGCATCTACTGGCTGGGCGAGGTGGAGACGCGTCCGGGCAACTGGCACGACTGCTTCAATGCCCTGGTCTGGCTCGCCTATCCGAAGACCAAGGCCGCGCTCAATACGCGCCACCATTTCGATTCTGCCGATGGCGCGAGACGCGGTCCGTTGCGCGATGCCTTGACCCAGTTCGACGAATGCGGTGGCGCTGTGGTGTCCAGCCGCCTCGATCTGTGGGAAGAGATCCGTGCCCACCGCTGGAAGGAAGTGTTCTGGTCGCGTCGCGCCGACGTCCTGAGCAGTCTGCGGGTGTATGTTTTCGGCCACGCCAGCTTCGACATGCTGCGCACGCCGCATCTCGGCTTGTGCGCCAAGGCGCTGTTCCTGCACGTCGATCACGACTGGCTCGCAGCGCCGCCAGAAACGCAGCTCGCGGATGTCGATGCGCGGATGGCGCAGCGCTTTTCCGGCGACTTCTCGCCGCGTCCGCGCGACTTCCAGCCCCTGCCGCTGCTGGGCATCCCCGGCGCCACGGCCGACAACGGCGTTCCCGCCTACTACGACAGCCGCCAGTTCCGGCCGCTGCGGCTGATACAATCCTGAGTGGAAGTCCGCCAGGCAGCCGCTGGGCGCGCAAGCGCCTGGAGGAAAGTCCGGGCCCCGCAGAGCAGGATGCCGGCTAACAGCCGGGCGCTATAAGCCGCGGCGAGAGTTGCGGCCCAAGGCGACGGAAAGTGCAACAGAAAGATACCGCCGATGGCCGCAAGGCACAGGCAAGGGTGAAATGGCGAGGTAAGAGCTCACCGCGGACGTGGCAACACGGACGGCACGGCAAACCCCATCCGGGGCAAGGCCAAATAGGGAAGCGATGGCGTTGCTCGCGCCGCTTCCGGGTAGGCTGCTAGAGCCCGTCGGCAACGGCGGGCCCAGAGGAATGGCTGCCCACGACAGAACCCGGCTTATCGGCGGACTTCCAATCTGTCCGAAGCCGGAATTCCCTTCCAGATGCCCGCCTCACGGGCACTCTCAATAAGTAACTTTAGCTTTTAATTCTATCCCCGTTGTTTTTCCAGGGATTCTTTTTTTAATGGCATAAGTGCTTGTCAGTACAAGAAAAACAGGGATTTTTCCCTTGACCCTTGAAAGGATATCCTCTACAGTGGGAAGAAGTGGGGAAATGTGGGAGGCAAGGCCTGGATCCGGTCCTCCACAGCGAAAATGGGGGTGGTCATGTTCCAGGGGGCGGCGGCGCTGAATCTCGATGCCAAGGGGCGCATGGCGATCCCCGCGCGCCATCGCGACGCCCTCTTTGCCCCGGCCGAGGGCCGCCTGGTCCTGACCGCCCATCCGCACCGTTGTCTGCTGCTCTACCCGGCGCCGGCCTGGGAGCCGATCCGCGCCAAGATTCTGGCCGCCCCCAGCCTCGAAACCCAGTCCGCGATGTTGCGCCGCCTGCTGGTCGGCTTCGCCGCCGACAGCGAGATGGACGCCGCCGGCAGGCTGCTGGTGCCGCCGGAACTGCGCCGCTACGCAGCGCTGGAGAAAGAGGTGTGGCTGGTGGGGCAGGGCAGCCATTTCGAGATCTGGAGCGACGCCGGCTGGCGCGAACAGCAGGAGGCGATCTTCGCGCTCGGCGACAAGCTGCTGCCGCCCGGCCTGGAGAGTCTGACGTTGTGAGTCCCGGGTCAGCCCGGGAGCACCAGAGCGTGCTGCTCGCGGAGGCGGTGGCGGCGTTGGCGGTGAAGCCCGACGGAGTCTATGTCGATGCCACCTTCGGCCGCGGCGGCCACAGCCGGGAAATATTGGCGCTGCTCTCGCCGCGGGGCCGGCTGCTGGCAATGGATCGCGACCCGGCTGCGATCGCCGCCGGGCGGGCGCTGAACGATGTGCGCTTCACCCTGGCGCACAAGGCATTCGGCGCGATCGGGCAGGTGCTGGACGAGCTGGGTGTGGGACAGGTGGATGGCGTGCTGATGGATCTGGGCGTGTCGTCGCCGCAGTTGGACGACGCGGAGCGCGGCTTCAGTTTCCGCCACGACGCGCCGCTCGACATGAGGATGGATACCAGCCGCGGCGAAACCGCCGCGGCATGGCTGGCGCAGGCTTCACAAACCGAGATAGAAAGGGTGATCAGAGACTATGGGGAAGAACGGTTTGCTCATGCGATTGCAGAGGCGCTTGTTGCTGCTCGGCGCGAACACGGTATTGCAAGCACACGACAATTTGCCGCGCTCGTGGAAAAAGCCGTCCGCACGCGCGAGCCGGGCAAGCACCCGGCGACGCGCAGCTTTCAGGCTTTACGGATTCACGTCAATCAGGAACTTGAGGAGCTGTCGCTAGCGCTGCCGCAGTGCGCGGCGCGGCTCGCACCGGGAGGCCGGCTGGTGGTGATCAGTTTCCACTCCTTAGAAGACCGCATCGTCAAGCGCTTCCTGCGCGAGCGCTCGCAGCCGGCCGCTCTCCCGGCCCGTCTGCCGGTGCGCGCCGCCGAATTGCCCCAGCCGACGCTGCGCCTGGTGGGCAAGGCGGTACGGGCGAGCGCCGCGGAAATCGCCGCCAACCCGCGCGCCAGGAGCGCGGTGATGCGCGTGGCTGAAAAGCGATGCTGCGCGTAAACCTGATCCTGATCCTGTTCGTGGTCGCCAGCGCGCTCGGCACGGTGTCGTCGAATTACCGCGCCCGCAGGTTGTTTACCGCGCTTGAGCAGGAGCAGGCGCGGATGCGCAGCCTGGAAGTGGAATGGGGCCAGTTGCAGCTGGAGCAGAGCACCTGGGCCGCCCCCGCACGGATAGAGAAGATTGCCCGGGACAAGCTGCACATGAAACAGCCGGCCGCCGATCAGGTCATCATCGTCGAAGACGCGAAATGAAGTTCGCCAACAGCCCCCTGCTCTCGCAGCGTCTGCCCGCCTGGCGCTCGCGGCTGCTGCTGCTCGGCATCCTGGCCGGCTTCGCGGTCCTGGCCGGCTGGTCGATCTATCTGCAGGGATTCAACAGCACCTTCCTGCAGCAGAAGGGGGCGCAGCGCTATTCCCGGGTGATCGAGATGTCGGCCACGCGCGGCCGGATCATGGACCGCAGCGGCGAGGTGCTGGCGGTATCGACGCCGGTGAAGTCGATCTGGGCCATCCCCGAGGATGCCAAGCTGCAGCCGGCCCAGGTGTATCAACTGGCGCATCTGCTGGAGATGAACGTGCGCGAGTTGAACCGCAAGCTCGCCGGCAACCGCGATTTTGTCTATCTTGAGCGGCAGATCCCGCCCGATGTCGCCGCCAGGGTCATGGCCCTCGATCTGCCCGGCATCCATGACCAGCCGGAGTACCGCCGCTATTATCCTTACGGCGACGTCACCGCCCATATCCTGGGCTTCACCGGAGCCGATGACGTTGGCCAGGAAGGAGTGGAGCTGGCCTACCAGTCCATCCTCGCCGGCAAATCCGGCAGCCGCCGCGTCATCAAGGACAGGCGCGGCCACATCGTCGAGGACGTCGATTCGATCCGGCCGCCGCAGGACGGCAAGGACGTGGTGCTGGCCCTGGACGACAAGATCCAGTATCTCGCTTACGCCAACCTGCGCCAGGCGGTGATCGACAACAAGGCCAAGGCGGGCAGCATCGTGGTGCTCGATGCCAGGACCGGGGAGGTGCTGGCACTGGCCAACATGCCCACCTACAACCCCAACAACCGCGCCAAGCTGACCGGCGCCCAATTGAGAAACCGCGCCATCACCGACACCTTCGAGCCCGGCTCAACGATGAAGCCCTTCACCGTTGCGCTGGCGCTGGACAAGGGCAAGTTCCGCTTCGACAGCCGCATTCAGACCGCGCCCGGCTGGCTCACCATCGGCTCCGCGACCATCCACGATTCCGAGCCGCACGGCATCCTGACGGTGGCCCAGGTGATCCAGGTGTCCTCGAACATCGGCGCCGCCAAGATCGCCCTCACCCTGCCGGCGGAGGAGATGTGGGACAACTTCGAGCGGCTCGGTTTCGGTCACCCGCTGAAGCTCGGCTTCCCCGGCGAGGTCGGCGGCAGGGTGCGGCCGTACAAGAACTGGCGGCCGATCGAGCAGGCCACGATGGCCTACGGCAACGGCATCTCGGTGACCCTGATGCAGCTAGCGCACGCCTATCTGGTGTTCGCGCGCAACGGCGACCTCATCCCCCTGTCGCTGACCAAACTGGATGCGCCGCCCATCTCCGGCAAGCAGATTTTCACCGAAC
>MLJW01000061.1_pt1 | contig 138672 bp, 99 predicted proteins | sample 888231 | NCBI WGS metagenome assembly MLJW01 (sample SAMN05788063, study PRJNA343431) | mine drainage metagenome | isolation source: sample collected from the inflow into an acid mine drainage treatment plant... | place: Germany: Lusatia, lignite mining district | reverse complement strand
CCCTCTGCCGAATACAGAGAGGGGAAGGGGCTCCGCCCCTTCCCCTTCACCCCATCCCAAATAGATTTTTTATCCACCAAACCTCCATACCACCGATCCACATTTGCTGAACTTGACGGACACAACTCACAAACCCCGCGCCCCCTAATGGGCACGGGGCCCCTAATATCAAACCGTGAACCGTTACGTAATGACCTGAAATGGCCATTTAACCCTGTCCGGCCACGACCCTGATTCAATGAACGCGCGACGACTCCAAGAGGGTGCCCGCAGGCATTCAACTTCCAGGGAAACGACCACAAACAAGAAAACCCGGTTCTCAGATCCGCCAGCGAATGCAGGTGCATACGCGGCCGGACTCGCGGTACCGGAACGCAATCCCAGGTTCGAACTCGACTCAGTTCAACGCCAGACCTCCTGGCTCACAACTTCATCCGGTCGACGAAATCCTTCGGCTCCCAGTCGCTGCCGTCGGCACGATACGCGATCGTGCCATTCGGGCTGATCAGGAGCGTCGCGAGCGTGTGCTGGATGATCCCGCCCTTGAGCTGCGCGAGGACGCCAAACTGGGTGAGCAGGTCATTCACCGCCTGCTCCGGTCCGGTGAGAAACGAAAAGTTGCTCGTGTCGATGCTGCGGTCCTTCGCGTACTCCTTGAGCACGCCCGGGGTGTCGTTCTTAGGATCCAGCGTGATCGAGATGAATTCGACGTTCTTCACGCCCGCCTTCTTCGCCAGCTGCTGAGTCTGGACCATCTTGGAGGTTTCGAGCGGGCACATGTTGGCGATCGGACAACGCGTGTAGATGAAATCGAGCATCACCATCTTGCCTTTGAACTCTGCGGCGGTGACCACCTTGCCATCCTGGTTGTACAACACGAAGCCAGGCATCTTCTCGCCCAGTTCGCGATAGGCCCCGGTTCCGCGGGAGACCGTGTTATCGCGCAAGCTGCGTTCGCCCTGGCCAATGGCCTTGTCGCCAGCTTGGTCGTCCGGCCAGACATCCTCGAGCTGGGGGAGTCCCTTGGCGTCCGGGTTCATCATCGCGCGGATGCGCTGCCCGGCCTTCGCGTTGGCCAGGTCGCCCGGAGACATGCCGTACTCCATCGTCATCGCGGGCATGTAGCCCGGGATCGCCTGATGGTTCAGAAGCACGGCGTGGTTCTTGAGGTCGACCGACACGATCACACCCCGGATCGGATACCGCTTCGGTGTCGCCGCCTCGGCCGCGTGGTCCTTCTTCGACCCCGAACAGCCCGTCAGCACAAGCCCCGCCCCCAGCACCAGCGCCAATCCGAACAGGGACAGGCAAATTCGGGCACAAGCCGGCGCTCGGCCAAGGGTTCCGCGGGGAAAGAATCGGCTCATGGGTCAAGGGAATCGGGTATAAAAAAATGTCAAAGGGGTTGCACAACCCGCCCGGGCGCATTCCGTGTGAGCCTCCCTGTCAGATGAACGAACCGTCTCCGTCACGCCGAACTTCCACCTACAAGCCCGCCCTGGCCTGGTTTTCCGCCATCGGCGGACTCTGGGTATTCGTGCTCGTCACGCTCGGCGCCTTCACGACGAGCATCGGCGCCGGGATGATCTTCCCCGACTGGCCTCTCTCCGACGGTTCGATCGACCCACACGGCTGGCTGCACAACATCGACATGTTCGCCGAGCACTCGCACCGGCTCAGCGCCATGACGATGGGAATCATCACCATCATCCTGTCGGTCTGGCTCTGGAAACGCGAAGAGCGCCCCTGGCTGCGCAAGCTCGGCTGGATTGCGCTGGGCCTCGTCGTCTTCCAGGGTCTTTTGGGTGGCCTGCGCGTCATGCTCAACGGTTGGCAGGTCAACGATTTCACGATGACGGTGGGCCAGATGATCCGCATCCCTCATGGCATTGTGGCCCAGCTTTATGCGTGCAACCTGCTCGCCATCGCCGCCGCCTGCTCGCGGCCCTGGATCGAGGGCCGCATCCCGGTCGCCCGCTCGCTCGCCCGCTTCGGAATCATCTGCTGCTGCCTGCTGCTGGTCCAGCTGACGGTCGCCGTGCTGATGCGCGACAATTTTGCAGGTCTCGCCATTCCATTCTTCCCCTACTCCAACATCCACGGCGGATTCCTGCCCGACGCGTGGAATTTCCGTGTCGGCTTGAACTTCACGCACCGCATGATGGCCCTCGTCCTCGCGGTGGCGCTGGTCCGCTACGCCTGGAAGATCCACACCGACCGCGGCTCGTCGATGGTGATGCAGGTCGGCGCCACCCTGATGGTGTGCCTGCTCGCAATTCAGATTCTGCTCGGGGCCAAGGTCATCTGGAGCCATCGCGACCCGCTCGTGACCACCGGCCACGTGGTCTGCGGCGCGCTCCTGCTGGTCACGACGTTTACCCTCACCTGGTTCGCCCATCGCGACCGCATTGAATCCGCTCCCCAGGCATGATCTCGACCACCCTACCCCGCGCCGCGGTCTCCGACTACGTTGAACTGACCAAACCCCGGCTGAGCGCGCTGTCGGTTCTCACCGCCCTCATAAGCTATCTCGTGGCCCGCACCGGCCAGATGGGCTGGCACTTTGTATTCGTCGCGGTAGGCACGGCGTTCTGCGCAGGCGGCGTGGCCGCGATCAACCAGTACATGGAGGCCGACACCGACGCCCTGATGCGCCGCACGGCGGACCGCCCGATCCCCTCGGGTCGGGTCGCCCCCGGCACGGCCTTCGTGATCGGCTGGGTCATGAGCCTATCCGGACTCGCCATGCTCGACGCCTTTGTGAACGGCCCCAGCGCCTTCTTCGCGCTGATGACGATGGTGTGCTACCTCGCGCTCTACACGCCCGCGAAGCGCTGGTCGCGTTGGTCGACCGAAATCGGTGCCGTCGCCGGTGCGCTTCCGCCGCTCATCGGCTGGACCGCCGCCGAGGGTCACGTTTCCGCCCTGGGAGCCGTTCTTTTCGGCATCCTGCTGTTCTGGCAGATCCCCCACTTCATGGCGATCGCCTGGCTCTACCGGCGCGACTACGCGGCGGTCAAATTCCCGATGCTGTCGGTGCGGGACGAGTCAGGCCGCATCGTAGCAATCTGGTCGCTCATCAACACGGTGGCGCTCGTAATCGTGAGCCTGTTGCCCACCTTCCTCGGCTTCACCTCGTACGCCTACCTCGCGGTCGCCGCCGCGGCGGGCGGCTGGTTCCTCTGGCGGGCGGTCGCGTTCGTCCTTCCGGAACGTCGCGAAGTTTCCGCACGACGGCTGTTTTTCGCCTCCCTGAGCTACCTGCCCATCCTCCTGCTGGCGATGCTCGCGGACCGCTGGCTGATTTCTCGATGACCGTCGAATCCCTTCCCGCAATCAACGCGGCCTTCAACGGCCTGTCCACGGTGCTGATCACCGCGGGCTTCATCCTGGTCAAGCAGGGCCGCAAGCAGGCCCATCGCGCCTGCATGCTCGCGGCGGCGGTGTCCTCGGCGTGCTTTCTTGTTGGATACGTGACGCACAAGGTCCTCGTGCACGGGGCCAATGCCCTGTTCGGCGGGCATGGCGCAATCCGGCATGTCTATTTCACGATGCTCATCAGCCACATCATCCTGGCGATTGCCATCGTGTACCTCGTCCCGCGCACCTTCCTCTTCGCCCTCCAGGGCCGCTTCGACCGCCACAAGGCCTGGGCCAAATGGGTCTTTCCCATCTGGTACTACGTGAGCATCACGGGCGTGCTGATCTACTTCTTCCTCTACCAGTGGTGGCCCTCCGGTCGCTACGCGATCGGGATGTGATCGCCGGAGGCGGGCCTGCGATGAGGCCAGATGCCCCTGATGGATTGGCCACGAAAATCACGAAGCTTCGGGTGCTTCGGCTTCACGTTGCGTGCGCTGTAAGCGCGCCCCGATCAGGGCCGGCGGCCCTGCCGTCCGCCGTAGCCTTCGCGTAGGAGAATGGCTCCGTGGTTCAACCAAGAAAACGCAGCTAACCGAAGGGAACGAAGATAACAAAGAAGGCCAAGCCAGGCGATTACACGAACTTACCGAACCCAAAGCCACTCACCCAATCGGTGAATCAATCAAGGCGCTCGATTCTGTAGTAAGCTGTTTGTCCTTCGTTCCCTTCGTTGCCTTCTGTTCCATTCGATCGCCGAAATTAGGATGAAAAAAAGCCGGTCGGAAACCGACCGGCTTTTTACCTAGTGGCAAAAACGGGGGGAACCCCGGAAAGTTACTTGACGGTCAGCACGCCGTGCATGCCCACCTGGAAGTGCGCCGGGAAGGTGCACAGGAAGGTGTAGTCGCCGGGCTCGGTCGGGGCCTTGAAGGTGATCGTGTCACTCTCATGGGGTCCGAGCAGCTTCGTGTGGGCGATGATCTCGTCGGCTTTGGCCGCCGGGATGTAGTCGGTCGCCGCGGCCGTGAGGGCCGCCGCATCGAAGGCCGCCGCATCGGAGCCCTTCTTCAGCAGCACCCAGTTGTGCGCCATCGCCGCCTTGGGCTGGCTGCCGGTGTTCGTCAGGGTCAGCTTCACCTCCTGGCCGGGGGAAACTTCGATGCTCGTCACATCGTACTTCATGGCCTCGCTGGCCTGGATGTTCACCACCTTCGCACCCGAAGCATCAGGAGCCTGGGTCTCCGAGGCGGACGAGGTCGCGGCCGGAGCCGGAGCCGCCGAGGCGGAGGAGGACGATTCAGGCTTGGAGCAGCCGCAAATCATCATTGCGCAAAGAAACGAGACAGCTGTGAGCAGTTTTTTATTCATAACAAGGGATCCCGTATGTTGAGAGACTTGGTCCGCGGCGCAAACAGTCTCGTCATTTTTTGCCGTCAATCGGAATACCAGGTAGAATTTCTAATCGTCGGACTTGCGTTCGCGCGGATTCCTCGTGGTTTTGGTGCTCCATGCTGGCACGAAACGCAGTGCCAGCGGCTCATCCCCGAGCTTCTTTGCGTCGTCAAGTCCCACCATGTTCCACCCGAAAGACTCGTCACCGCGCGATTTGATCCGCAGGTCGAGGCGCCTGGGCTCTGCCCTGTTCACGGCCCTCGTCTGCCTCGCCCTATCCGGCTGCTCCAGCTGGCTCGACGGTCCGCAATCGACCCTCGCGGTCGATGGACCGGTGGCTCGCGCGCAACTGAATCTGTTCTACACGACCTGCTACGTCATCCTCGTGATCTTCGTGCTGGTCGGCGGAACCCTGGCCTACGCGATGCTCCGCTTCAGAGCGCGCTCGAAGGCCGACGAACATGCGGAGCCGCCGCCCCAGAGCCACGGCAACCCGATCATCGAACTCAGTCTGGTCGTCGCCTCGCTCGGAGCCCTCGTGTTCATCGCGGTGCCGACGATCAAGGACATCTGGTTCGATTACGACGTGCCGAAGGCCGAACGCGCCGAAGCACTCCAGATCGTGGCCACCGGACACCAGTGGTGGTGGCAGTTCCAGTACCCGCAGGTCGAAGTGAAGCTTCCCTACGGCGGTCAGGCCCCCCTCGCCACGGCCAACGAGCTCGTGATCCCCGTCGGCAAACCGGTTCACATCGAACTGCGCACGGCAGACGTCATCCACTCCTTCTGGGTGCCAAAGCTGGCCGGCAAGGTGGACATGATTCCCAACCGCGCCAATCACATGTGGCTGCAGGCCGACAAGGCCGGCTATTACTACGGCCAGTGCGCGCAGTACTGCGGTCTCTCGCACGCTGTCATGCGCTTCCGCGTGATCGCCCTGCCTGAAGCCGAGTACAAGGCCTGGCTCGCAAACCAGGTGAAGCCCGCCCACACCGTGACCGGCCCCGAGCCGGCGCATGTCGAACAGACGGTCTTCAAGCACTACAAGCAGAACCAGTTCGGCTTCAGCGACAAATGGATGGCGACCTCGCCCACCTCGACCCTGAACCTCTGGCGCGCCAAGCAGCTGCCCAATCCCAACGAGGATCCCGCGCTGATCGCCAAGGGCCGCAAGCTCTTCCAGGCCAAGACCTGCTTCGCCTGTCACACGATCCGCGGCCACGAGGGCATCGGCGTCACCGGACCCGACCTCACCCACGTCGGCGCCCGCAGCACGATCGCCGGCGGTCTGCTCGAGAACACGCCATCCGAGATGGCGCGTTGGATCAGCCATCCCAACTTGGTGAAGCCGGGCAACATCATGTACGAGTCCGGTTACATCCCCAACCACATCACCTTCCAGTCCGGAGACGTGGCCGCGCTCGTGGCTTATCTCCAGAGCCTGAAGTGATCCCAACCGCCACACCCTAACCTTTTTCGCCTCCAAGGCATTCCCCGCATGGACGATACTGCTCTTCCACACTCGACGGCGTTACATCCCGCCGTCCCGGCCCCGCGCCTCTGGCGTCCCAAGGCCAAGACCGGCCTCGTGAGCTGGCTCACCACCGTTGATCACAAACGAATCGGCATCATGTACGGCCTGTTCGCGTTGTTCTTCCTGCTGGTCGGCGGACTCGAGGCCATCCTCATCCGCACCCAGCTGGCGGTTCCGAACAACACGCTGCTGACCGCGCACGAGTACAACATGCTCTTCACGATGCACGGCACGACGATGATCTTCCTCGCCGTCATGCCGTTGTCCTCGGCGCTGTTCAACTTCATCATGCCGCTGCAGATCGGCGCTCGCGACGTGGCCTTCCCGCGTCTGAACGCCTTCTCGCTGTGGGCCTTCGTGGCCGGCGCGATCATCCTGAACATCGGCTGGTTCCTCAAGGCGGGCGCGCCCGCCGGCGGCTGGTTCGGCTACTCGCCGCTCACCTCCCGCGAGTTCAACCCGGGCTCCCCGATCGACCTCTGGGTCATGGGCCTCCAGATCCTCGGCGTCGCCTCCGTCGCCGCATCGCTGAACTTCATCGTCACCATCATCAACATGCGCGCCCCCGGGCTGAAGATGATGCGCCTGCCGGTGTTCACCTGGATGACGCTTGTCACCTCCTTCCTGATCGTCCTGTCCTTCCCGGCCATCACGATCGCCCTGGTCGAGCTGATGATGGACCGCCTGTTCGGCACCAACTTCTTCAACGTCGCCAAGGGCGGCATGCCCATCCTCTGGCAGCACCTCTTCTGGGTGTTCGGCCATCCCGAGGTGTACATCCTCATCCTCCCCGCCATGGGCGTGGTCTCCGAGATCATCCCGACCTTCTCCCGCAAACCGCTCTTCGGCTACCCGGTGGTCGTCTTCTCGGGCGTGTTCATCGGTTTCATCGGCTTCGGCGTCTGGAGCCATCACATGTTCACGACCGGCCTGGGCACCATGGCCACCGCGGCCTTCGCGCTCTCGACCATGATCATCTCCGTGCCCACGGGCGTGAAGATCTTCAACTGGATCGGAACGATGTGGAACGGACATCTTCGGATGAAGGCCCCGATGCTCTTCGCACTCGCGTTCATCTGGATGTTCATGATCGGCGGCTTTTCGGGCGTCATGCACTCCGCCGCCCCGGCCGACGCGCAGCAGCACGACAGCTACTTCGTGATCGCGCACTTCCATTACGTGCTGATCGGCGGATCCCTCTTTTCGCTGCTCGCAGCGATCGTCTACTGGTTCCCGCTTATCTTCGGAAAGATCACCAGTGACCGCTGGGGCAAGATCGCCTTCTGGGTGATCTTCGTCGGCTTCAACACCACGTTCTTCCCGATGCACTTCCTCGGTCTGGACGGCATGCCGCGCCGCACGTTCACGTACGACACGAACATGGGCTGGAATACACCCAACCTGATCTCGTCGATCGGTGCCTATATGCTGGCGATCGGCATCGCGATCTACATGAGCCACCTGATCTACGCGTACTTCAAGGGCCCCAAGGCCCCGCGCGATCCCTGGGATGCCCGCACGCTCGAGTGGTCCCTCGCCGCGCCGATCCCCGAGTACAACTACGCGGTGATCCCGACGGTGCATGACCGTGACACCTGGTGGTACGAGAAGCAGCACAAGGAGGAGATCGCCCGCGAACGCAAGGCGCACGCCTCCGAGGAAGCTGCTCATGGTGGCATCCACATGCCCTTCCCCTCCTACTATCCCTTCCTCGCCTGCGTCGGCCTGTTGGTCGGCGGACTGGGCGTGGCCGCCGTTCCCTTTGGCCACAAGCTCGTCGTCGCCATCATCGGCCTGGTGATCGCCCTGATCGGAATCTACCTCTGGGCGCTCGAGGGCAACGAAGGCTACCACCTCCATCCCTCCAAGGAGGAACTCGAATCATGAGCAACCACTCCACCGCAGTGACCGCCGATCCACATCTGGACCCGACCACGTCGACGGGCATTCCGAACAAGAAACTCCTCCTGTGGGCGTTTCTGGCCTCGGACTGCATGTTCTTCGGCTGCCTGATTTCCACGCACCTCATCTACCGCCTCCATCCGGCGCCCGATAACATCGACCCCACGAAGGTCTTCAACCTGTGGCTCACCTCGGGTTCGACCTTCGTGCTCCTGATGTCGTCGCTGATGATGGCGCTGGCCGTGAACTTCATCCAGAAGGGCCGCATCGTCGCGATGCGCTGGGCCCTCGCGATCACGATCTTCTTCGGCCTGATCTTCCTGGGCTGCCAGTTCTACGAGTTCCACAACTTCGTCTATGAACACGGCATGACCATCACCGGGTCGATCTTCGGAACGACCTTCTTCACCCTGACCGGCACCCACGGCATCCACGTGCTGATCGGCGTGATCTGGCTGACGTCGATGCTGATCTATTCGTTCTCGGACCGGTTCTCGAAGGCCGACGCGATCGATATCGAGTCGATGGGCCTGTATTGGCACTTCGTCGACATCGTGTGGATCGTGATCTTCACCGTCGTTTACCTCCTCGAATTCGTCCGCTGACCATGACCTCACACTCCTCCACCCACGCAGCCGGCGACGACAGCCACTCCGAGCCCGGCAGGGTCAAGCTGTTCGTCATCATCGCGCTGATCCTCGGCATCATCACCGCCCTCGAAATCGGCGTGCTCTTCATGCCGGTCATCGATCCGGTGCGCATCGCGATGCTCGTCGTGTTCTCGATCGTGAAGTTCGCGCTGGTGATCTTCATCTTCATGCACCTGAAGTGGGATCGTCTGTTCTGCACGCTGCTGTTCCTGATGGGACTCAGCTTGGCGAGCGGAACTGTGACGATCCTGATCCACGTGTTCAAAGTGAAGGACAGCGTGCCCCTCACGTCCCACGCGTCGATCACCGCCCCGGCGCAGCTCGACGCCGTTTCGCGAACCGCCTGAGTCTTCCCCCCCGACCAACACCAACCCGGAAGGCCATGACGTAATGTCATGGCCTTCTGTTTTTTACACAGCCTGCGACCGCAGTCTTGGGACCGTGAATCCTCCAGTTCAGACGCAGCCTGTTCCCAGGCAGCACGCGTGATCTGAGCCCCAAATGCCTCCGCAATGAGGCAATCCAAACTCTTTTTACTATATTCCCGTAGGATTTAAGGTTTTACGAACTGGCGGGGTGCCAAGACCCAGTTTTGGCGTGCCGACTCCATTGCTTCATGATGGTTTCCAGACTCGTTAAAACCTATGCAGACGCTCGATGACGAAGGGTGTCGTGCCCTTCCGGGACCGGTTGGCACACGTGCGCTACGCACATCGTCCCTCGCCGAAAACCACGCGGATGTCCGTCGCGGGTGTCGTTTGCCGCCAGGAGGCGGTTCATTCCACTAATGCAAGAGACTGCGGAAAGATCAGGGGCCAAATCTCCAACGACTTTCGTCGCGACGACGACTTCAACGGGAACGCCGCCGGATCCCAAGTCGTCCGCCACCGTCCAGCCCGTCTCCAAGGAGGAGTTCGAGCGGCAGCCCATCGACCAAGTCGCGACGCGACTGGCCACGCGGCTCGACGCCGGTCTGAACTCGGCCGAAGTCCAGGCGCGCCACCAACGTTTCGGCTTCAACGAAATCGCCGAGGAAAAGCCCTCCGCCGTCCTCCTGTTTCTTAAGAAATTCTGGGGCCTCACTTCGTGGATGCTCGAGGCGACTGTCCTGCTCTCCGTCGCCCTCCACCATTACCTGAGCGCAGGTCTGATCGCCGCCCTGCTACTGCTCAACGCCATCCTCAGCTTTTTCCAGCAGAAGCGCTCCAACGAGGTCGTCGAGGCCCTCAAGCGCAAGCTCGCCATCAAGACCCGCACGCTGCGTGACGGTCAGTGGGGCGTCGTCCCCGCCCGTGAACTCACCGTCGGCGACGTCGTTCGTCTGCGCGCAGGCGACTTCGTGCCCGCCGACGCCAAGATCATTTCCGGCAGCATCGGCGTCGACCAGTCCGCCCTCACCGGCGAATCCCACCTCTCCCAGAAGGCCGCCGGCGACGTGCTCTTCTCCGGCTCGGTCATCAAGAATGGCGAGTGCAATGGCATCATCGGCTTTGTCGGTCGCGACACCTTCTTCGGCAAGACCACCGAGCTCGTCTCCTTCGCCAAGCCGCGCCTGAACATCGAGGAGATCATCGGCAAGGTCGTGAAATTCCTCATGGTGATCGTGGTCGGCTCGCTCGCAGTCACCGCCGCCGTCTCCTACTTCCGCGGCGCCAGTCTGCTCCACCTGCTTCCCGTCATCCTCATCCTCCTCGTCTCCGCAGTCCCGGTCGCCCTCCCCGCCATGTTCACCGTGAGCATGGCAATCGGCTCCCAGGAGCTTTCGAAAAAGGGCATCCTCGTCACCCGCCTCAACGCCTCGGAGGACGTCGCGTCGATGACCACCCTCTGCGCCGACAAGACCGGCACGATCACCGTCAACCAGCTCTCCCTGACCGAGGCCCACCTCGCCTCCGGATTCACCGAGGATGACCTGTACCGCTGGGGCACCCTCGCCAGTCTCGAGGCGAACAAGGATCCGATCGACCTCGCCTTCATCCACAAGGCCCACGACCGGAAGATCGACTTCGCAGGCTACGAGCAGTCCGACTTCATTCCCTTCGACCCGAGCACGCGCAAGACCGAGGCCACGGTCGACTTCCAGGGTCGCCGCGTGAAGGTCACCAAGGGCGCCTATCCGGTCATCAAGGCCCTGTGCGGACTCTCCGCCGAGGATGAACAAGCCTTCGCCACCGCAATCAACGCCTGGGCCGAGAAGGGTTTCCGCGCCATCGCCGTCGCCCTCACCGAAAACGGCGCCTCCCCCCGCTTCGTCGGCATCGCCGCCCTCTACGACCCGCCGCGCACGACCTCCAAGCAGTTCATCCGCGAGCTGCGCGACCTCGGCGTAAAGATCAAGATGCTCACCGGCGACGCCAAGCCCATCGCACGCGAGATCGCACGCGAGGTCGGCATCGGCGAAAACGTCATGGCACCCGAGATCGTCCGCGAGGCCATCAAGGCCGACGATCCGAAGGCCTATGAAATCGTCAGCAACGCCGACGGCTTCGGCGAGGTTCTGCCCGAGGACAAGTTCCTCATCGTAAAAACGCTTCAGAAGCAGGGTGAGATCGTCGGCATGACCGGCGACGGCGTGAACGACGCGGGCGCCCTCAAGCAGGCCGAGGTCGGCATCGCGGTCAGCAACGCCACCGACATCGCCAAGAAGGCCGCCAGCGTCGTGCTCACCGAGGAGGGTCTCGGAAACATCGTCAACCTGATCAAGATGGGGCGCATCATCCACCAGCGCGTCCTCAACTGGATCCTGAACAAGATCGTGAAGACCTTCCAGACGGTCGTCTTCATCTGCGTCGCCTACCTGCTCACCGGCCGCTACATGGTCACCGCCCTCGAGATGGCGCTGCTGCTGTTCATCCTCGATTTCGTGACCATTTCGTTCTCCACCGACCACGTGAAGTGGAGCAAGGAACCCGAGGTGTTCGAGATCTCCGGGCTGGTATCCATCGGCATCATACTCGGCGTCCTCGTCGTGCTCGAATCGCTCGGCCTGTTCTACCTCGCGGACCGCTATTTCCACATCACCGCCCAGGCCGGACAGCTCCACAGCTTCGGCTTCGCGCTTCTGTTCTTCTCCAACGTCTGCACGGTCTTCCTCATCCGCGAGCGCGGCCATCTGTGGGAATCCTCGCCCAGCAAGCCCCTGCTCTGGGCCATGATCCTCGACTCGATCGCGGTCTTCCTGATGCTCGCCTTCGGCTGGATCGTCTCACCGCTGCCCGTGAACCTGCTGTGGCTGATCATCGGAGGCCTGATCGTCTCCACGTTCGTGAACGATTACGTGAAGGTCGCCGTGTTCTCAATGCAGCGCGCAGCGCCCTCCGAGCCCAGCAACGAGGTGGAGCGCCTGCTCCGCAAACTCTCGCCCCTGCGCATGCTCTGGGGCTTCAAGGCGCCCAAGCGTTAATCCCTCCCTCCTCGACCGCATTGCCAACACCTGCTCCCTGGCCTAGAACCTGACTCAATTCCGATGACAGCACCCACGCCCAAACTGTCCCAGTCCATCGCAAACGTGGTGGGGGAAAACCCTGACTACCGCTTCTATTTCCTGTCGGAGGTGTTGAAGTGTCCCATCTCCTCCGCCGACGGAAAGGCCGTTGGCCACGTGAAGGACCTGATCGTGAAGATCGCGACGCCCTACCCGCAGGTCGTCGGCCTGCTCGTCGAGCACGGCTGGGGCAAGCCGCACGAGTTCATCCCCTGGGACCGCGTCGCCCGAATCGCACCCGGCACCGTCATCGTGGCCATGAAACCCGACGACCAGCCGTACCGCCCCTACGAGGAACAGCCGGGCTGGCTGCTGCTCAATGAGCACCTGATGGGGCAGACCATTCTCGACATCGACGGCCGCCGCACCAAGGAGGTCAACGACCTGCACCTGCTCGAGTCCAAGGGTCGCATGCTGCTCGTCCACGTCGACATGTCGGAAAAGGGCATGCTCAACCGTCTCGGCATCGGCCGCTCCAAGTCGCGCGGCGAGGCGCTCATCTCCTGGCGCATCTTCCGCCCGCTCTCGGTCGAGGACGCCTCAACCGACACCGTGATGCTCGCCGTCACGCGGAAAACCACGAAATTCCTGCCAAGCGACGACCTCGCCGCGGCCCTCGAGGAACTCAAGCATCCCGATTCCGCACCCGCGGCCGCCGGATCCACCGGCGAGCTGCCCATTTCGAAGAAGTACGTCGCGGTCGGCGGCGAAACGGTCGTGTCCGCGCTCTTCGCGTCGCTGCGCTCGTCCAACCTGCCTCCCGATGCGGTCTCGTCCGTCTTTGTCGTCGGCCCCGACCAGGCCCTCCTCGGCGTCGCCGACCTGAGCGTGCTGGCCCTGTCGTCCCAGGACGCGCGAGTCGAGTCGACCATGACCCCAAAGGCCCGCACGGTTTCCGAGAGCGCGTCGCTCGCCGAGGCCGCCGAGGTGTTCAAGCGCTCTGCGCTGCGCATCGCGCCTGTGGTGGATTCCAACGGCCGTCTCGTGGGCGCCCTTAACCGCGCCGACTTCGTCCGCTGAGCCGTCCCCACGGCACGTCAGCCCGGAAACGCCGGTCCGGCCCCCGCCCCCCAGCGGTATTCCCGCCCGGCGTTGAGTCCTTCCTGGAGCAGCGCCTTGGCCCGGTCGACCGCCTTCGGCAGGTCCCACCCGCGGGCAAGTCCGGTCGCGATCGCCGAGGCCAGCGTGCAGCCTGTGCCATGGGTATTCACAGTCCGGCGACGGGGACTCTCGAATCGGAGGACCGGCTCGCCCGCCCTCACCAGCAGGTCCGCGCACCGGGCTCCGCGTCCATGCCCGCCCTTGGCCAGGACCGTACAGTCCGCCGCCTCGGCGAGACGCCGAGCAGCCCGCTCCGCCCCCGCCTCGTCCTCGACAGTCCCGCCGGAGAACAACGCCAACTCCGGCCAGTTCGGCGTCACAACCGTCGCCAGCGGAAATAGAAGTCGGCGCATCAGGCGGCGCCCCTTCTCGTCCAGAAATTCAGTTCCGGACGTCGAACCCACAACCGGATCGAGAACCACCGGAAGTCGACGCCCCTCGAGCGCGCCAGCCACCGCACGCACCGCGGCCGACCCCGGCAGGAGGCCGATCTTGACCGCCCCCACCGGCATGTCGTCCAACACCGCGCGCACCTGGGCGCCGATCAGCTTCGGCTCCACCGGATGCCAGGCGATCACCCCGCGCGTCGATTGCGCCGTCACCGCCGTGATCGCCGTCACCGGAAATCCCCCCAACGCCCGGATCGCACGCGAGTCCGCCTGAATGCCCGCCCCGCCCCCGCTGTCCGAACCGGCAATCGCCAGCACACACAAGGGCTGTCTCTCCCGCACCTGAAGTCGCATCCCGGGTTTCATCGCGCAGACACCTCACGGTTACGGAACGAAGACGATTTCACAGGGATGAAGGGGATGGAAGGGATAGGCAGGAACTGAAGACTTGATCCAGCAAACACGGACCGCACGAGCCAAGGTCGGTTTTGAAACACTGAGAGGCAGTTAACAGAAGAAAACGAAGATTACCAAGAAGGCCAAGCCAAGCGATCACACGAACTCACCGAGCCAAGAATCCACTCACCCACACGATGCATCAATCAACGCTCTCAATTCTGTGGTATGCTGTTCGTTCTTCGTTCCCTTCGTTAACTTCTGTTCCACTCAGTCGTCGAATTCAGGTTCATGTCTCCTGCTGAATCCAGGATGCAGATACCTGCGAGGACCGGGACCGAACATCCCGTACATCCCCTCCATCCCTGTTAAAACTTCCCCGTCTTCTCATCGCCGGTTTCGCGTCCACGCGTTCATTCCGCCACGCAGGCTCTTCACGTCGGAGAAACCATGGCGCCGCCTGAGTTCCGGGAGCACGTGAAGGCTGCGCACGCCTGCCGCGCAGTACACGCAGGTCGGACGCGCCGGGTCGAGCGCCTTGCCCACACTCCAGGCGTCGATCTCACTCATCGGAAGATGCACCGCGGGCTCGATCGTCCCTGCAATCTCGCGCTCGTACCCTTCGCGCACGTCGATGAGTTGAATTCCGCCCGGCGACTTCAAACGCATCTGCAGGGTCTCCACGTCGATCTCGTCCGGATCCGCCTCGTCGCCCTCGTCGACGCTACACGTCTCGCCGTAGCCCTCCGGCGGAAGGTCGCAAATGTCCCCACGCCCCGGGGTCGGCGCCAGCTTCACCGACCGCACCTCCATCGTCAGCGCGTCCCAGAGCAGCAGACGGCCCGAAAGCGGTTCGCCCACGCACGAAAGGATCTTCAGGGCCTCGCAGGCCTGCACCGTGCCGATGAGCCCGGGCAACACGCCCAGCACCCCGGCCTCCGCACAGTTCGGCACCGTTCCCGGCGCAGGCGGCTCCGGGAAAAGGCATCGGTAGGTCGGTCCTCCCCGGAAATTGAATACACTGAGCTGCCCGTCAAAGGCGTGGATCGCGCCATAAACGAAGGGGCGCCCCTCGAGCACGCAGGCGTCGTTCACCAGATAACGGGTCGCAAAGTTGTCCGAGCCGTCCACGACCACGTCGCAGTCGCGAACAAGCTCCCGAGCATTCGAGCGCTCGAAGCGCCCCACCACGGGAACGATCTCGATCAGGGGATTCAAGGCCCTCAGCCGCCGCGACGCCGCCTCCGCCTTCAGGACTCCGCAGTCCGCGTCGGTATAGAGCACCTGTCGCTGGAGATTGGTGACATCCACGCGGTCTGGGTCGACGATCACGATCCGACCAACGCCCGCCGCCGCCAGGTAGAGCAGCGCCGGACACCCCAGCCCGCCCGCACCGATGACGAGCACGCGACCGCCTTTGAGCCGCAGCTGGGCCTCGGGGCCAAAGCCCTTTAATCCAAGATGCCTTTGATAGCGCGCAAGGTCCTGCGAAGTCAGTTCCATCGTGTGATTAAACTCAAAGCGTGGGTTGAATTGAACAGAAGGCAACGAAGGGAACGAAGTGTCGGGAGGCCGATTATTTCGGTGTTGGGTGCAAGAACCAGTCGTCGCTCTGAAGATTCCAAACCCTCCATGCTTTTGCCCTCGGTTTCCAACTTCCAAAGCGCTCTTCGTTTCCTTCTGTTCCCATTCCGAGTTTCCTTCCCATTCGGGGTCACCCCCGGGCCTCCGCCGGCGCGGCTTGGGCGGACCGGACGAAGCCATCGTAGGTGGCGTCCCAGTCCTTCCAAACCGGCTCGTAGCCGCGATCGCGAAGGAACTCAGCGACCTCCGCGGGACTGCGGTCGTCGTCGATCTGGAACTGCTCCAGCGATTCGGGCGCACTTGTGTACCCGCCGGGATTCGTCTTCGAACCCGCGCTGAGGTGGGTGAAGCCGAGCTGGAAGGCATGGCTGCGGAAGCGGGCGCTTTCGCGGGTCGACAGCGAAAGCTCCACCTCCGGGCTGAACAGGCGAAAGGCGCAGGCCGCTTGGACGAGTTCGCGCTCCCCGAACGGGGTCACCGCGACCTCCGCGCCCTCGTGGGGACGCAGGCGCGGAAATGAGATGCTGTACCGCGTCTTCCAATACGTGGTCTCCAGGTATCGCAGGTGCAGTCCGACGAACCAGGAGTCCGCGCGCCAGTCCGACAGGCCGTAGAGCGCACCCAGGCCCACCTTCTTGACGCCCGCAAGGCCCAACTCGTCAGGCGTGTCCAGGCGGTTCGCCATGTTCGCCTTGGGTCCGCTCAGGTGGCTGCGGGCGTAAGCCTCCTTGTCGTAGGTCTCCTGGTACACGAGCACCGCGCTCATGCCCTCCGCGACGAGCGCGGCATAGTCGTCGCGCCGCATCGGCTGCACCTCGATCGAAATCGAGGCGAAGCGCCCGCGGAGCTGGCGGATCGCCGCCGCGAGATACGGCACGCCGACATGCCCCACCTCCCCCGTCACGAGCAGGATGTGCTGGAATCCGTGGCGTTCCAGGACCGCCGCCTCGGCGGCGATCTCGAGCGGGTTGAGGATCTTGCGCCGGATCTTGTTGTGCGCGCTGAACCCGCAATAGGAGCAGACGTTCGCGCAGGCATTGGACAGGTAGAGTGGCGCGTAGAGCTGGATCGTTCGCCCGAAGCGCTCGATCGTGAGCCTGCGGCTGAGCGCTGCCATCTCCTCGAGGTGCGGCTCCGCCGCGGGCGAGAGCAGCGCCGCGAGGTCCTCGAGCGAGAGCCCCGCACGAACGCGCCCCAGCGCCCGCCGCACGTCCGCATCGCGGGCGCCGCGTATCCGCGCCGCCACGTCGTCAAACCGGTGTTCGTCCAATATCGTTGAAAAGCTCATGTCGTCAGGGGGTCAGGGAAATTGGCGCGACCAACTCGGGGTTGAACCACGGAGCACTGAGGACACAGACGACGAGCCCCGAAATCGGAACTCGCCCGCGGCGTGGATTTCTCTGCGCTCTCTGTGTCTCTGTGGTTCATCCTTCGCATTGGCCGGGTTTCCTTTTCGGTTGAATGCTCAGGCCGATGCCAGGAAGGCGGTGAGCGGCGAGCTGGCCGAGGCTTCGGCGCCCTCGGTTCGGGGAGCGACTCCGGCCTCAAAGGCGAGCCGACCCGCCTCGACGCCCGCCCGGAATGCCGCCGCCATGCGTACCGGATCCTCCGCGGCCGCTATCGCCGTGTTCACCAGCACCGCATCCGCACCCATTTCAAGCGCCGCCGCCGCGTGCGAGGGCGCACCAAGGCCCGCGTCCACCACCACCGGCACGCGGGCCTGGGCGATGATGATCTCAAGGAAAGCCCGGCTCTCCAGCCCCCGGTTGCTCCCGATGGGCGCCCCCAGCGGCATCACCGCCGCCGCGCCCGCGTCCTCGAGCTGCTTGCAGAGCACCGGATCCGCATGGACGTACGGGAGCACGACGAAGCCGCGTTTCACCAGCTCCTTCGTCGCGGCGAGCGTCTCGACCGGGTCGGGCATCAGGTACTTCGGATCCGGGTGAATCTCGAGTTTCACCCAATTGGTCTCCAGCGCCTCGCGCGCCAGCTCGGCGGCCAGAACCGCCTCGCGGGCGTCGCGGACGCCCGAGGTGTTCGGCAGCAGGCGATGCGCCAAGCGGTCGATGTGCGAGATCAGGTCGTCGTCGACCCCGCCCACCCGCACCCGCCGAAGCGCGACGGTCACGAGTTCGGCACCCGAAGCCTGGAGGCTCGCAGCCATCACGGCTCCGGAGCTGAATTTTCCGGTGCCCAGGAAGAGGCGCGAGCGGAGCGTTATGCCGCCGATCACGAGGGGATTCGAGGAGGTGTTCATATCGAAAAATCGTTCACCCAGGCCCGTTCGAAGGCCCGGTAGTTGGCGTGGACGGACTCGCCCTCGTAAAGAGCGCCGCAGACAGCGACCCCGCTGGCGCCCGCCGCTCGCAGCGCCGGCAGGTCCGCGGGCCGAACCCCGCCAATCGCCCAGGCCGGCATCCCGCCCAGGGCATCGATGAGGCGCGTGATGCCCTCCGTCCCCAGGAGCGGGGCGAGCGTCTTCTTCGTGCCCGTGAAGCGAAAGGGTCCGACGCCCGCATAGTCGAGACTGCCCGAGTCCACCGCCCGGTGCGCGTCGTCGGTGTCGTTGACGGTGCCGCCGAGGATTTTGCGCGGCCCGAGCATGCGGCGCGCATGGTGCCAGTCCATGTCGTGCCTGCCCAGGTGGGCACCGTCCGCACCCGCGGCGATCGCAATCAACACGCTGTCGTTGACGATGCACACCGCGCCGAAATCGTGGCACACGCCCACGACCTGCTTCGCCGTCGCCAGCCAGGCCTCGGGCGCCGCGTCCTTCATCCTCAACTGCACCCACTTCGCCCCCGCCTCGCAAAGCAGCCGCGCCTGCTCCACCGGCCCCGCACCGCCTCCATCGCGGGTCAGGCACATGATCGGATGTCTCTTTTCAATCGGCAGATTCATGGATCGTGGTTTTATTCGCCAACCCGCTCATCGGTTCGCGACTCCCCTGTCCTCCACGGCGTCGCGGAGTTCCAAATACGCCTTCAGCGGATCCTGCGCGCCCCACACTGCTCCGAGCGCGGCCACTCCGCCGAACCCCGCCTCCCGACAGGCCCGAACGCGCGAGACGTCGACGCCTCCCAGGGCATAGACCGGCACGCGGTGCTGCGCGGACTGGCCTCCAAGGGACGAATACACACGCATCCACGCCAGCCAGTCGGTTCCGGACCTTGGACCGTGCCCCGGCTTCGAAATCGACGGAAACACCGGCGCCGCCAGGACCGCCTGATACCCGTCGTACTTACCCGTCAGACCCAGCAGGTCGTGACAGCTCCGCGAGGCGAATCGCCCCGGCGCCGGTCGCGCAGGCGCACCGCCGTCGTCCCTCCAGTGGCGCCCAAGGAGTCCGAACTCTTCGACGAGTTCGTGATGCTGATGGAGGACGAACGTGCCCCGGACCCGCTCTGAGAATTGCGCCAACCAGGTCCTGAGCCCCTCAGCCGTGACTCCCGGCTTGCGGACGTGATACCGGTCGAGTCCCTCCGCAGCCATCGCTTCCACGAGCCGACACTCCCTCGGGTCGAAGGTAGGTGGCGAGAGCAGTGCGAGGTGCATGGGCGTTCAGCCTCCCTGGGTCGCCCGAATCACGAGGACGTCATCGCCGGGTTCGAGCCGACACATCGTCCACTCCGCGCGCGCAGTCACGATGCCGTTCACCGCCACGGCGATACCCTTCGACTCGGCAAGGCCAAGGTCCACCAACAGCGACGCGATAGTCGCCCCCTCCGCCGTCTCGCTCGGCACTCCGTTTACCTTGACCATCATGGCAGCCTCGGCTGGTCCGCACCGACCGCCTCCGTCACGTACAGTTCACCGCCCGAGGTGCGGAATTCCTCGGCCTTCTCGCGCATGGCCCGCTCGATCACCGCGTCCTCGGAGAGGCCCGACTCGCCGGCCATGCGGCGGATATCGTCGGTGATCTTCATCGAACAGAACTGCGGACCGCACATGGAGCAGAAATGCGCGTTCTTGGCCGCATCCTGGGGGAGCGTCGCATCGTGATACGACCGGGCGCGTTCCGGATCCAAGGCCAGGTTGAACTGATCCTCCCAGCGAAACTCGAACCGTGCCTTGGACAGGGCGTTGTCGCGCAGCTGCGCCGAAGGATGCCCCTTCGCGAGATCCGCCGCATGCGCCGCGATCTTGTAGGTGATCACGCCCACGCGCACGTCCTCGCGATCCGGCAGGCCGAGATGTTCCTTCGGCGTGACGTAGCAGAGCATCGCCGTGCCGTGCCAGCCGATCGTCGCCGCTCCGATCGCCGAGGTGATGTGATCGTATCCGGGCGCGATGTCCGTGACGAGGGGCCCGAGGGTGTAGAACGGCGCCTCGTGACACCAGTCCAGCTGCTTGTCCATGTTCTCGGCGACCATGTGAAGCGGGACATGACCAGGCCCCTCACACATCACCTGAACCCCTCGCTCCCAAGCGCGGCGCGTCAGATCGCCCTGCGTTTTCAATTCGCCAAACTGCGCCTCGTCGTTTGCATCCGCGATCGAGCCGGGTCGCAGGCCGTCCCCGATCGAGAACGACACGTCGTAGGCTGCCATGATGTCGCAGATCTCGTCCCAGTGCGTGTAGAGGAAGTTCTCCTTGTGATGCGCCAGGCACCACTTCGCCAGGATCGAACCGCCGCGACTGACGATGCCCGTCATGCGCTGTGCGGTCCAGGGCACGTAGGCCAGGCGCACGCCGGCGTGAATCGTGAAATAGTCGACGCCCTGCTCCGCCTGCTCGACGAGGGTGTCGCGGAACAGCTCCCAGGTGAGCTCCTCGGGCCGGCCGCCGACCTTCTCGAGCGCCTGGTAGATCGGCACGGTGCCCACCGGCACCGGGCAGTTGCGAACAATCCACTCGCGGGTCTGATGTATCCGCTTTCCCGTGGACAGGTCCATGAGCGTGTCGCCCCCCCATTTGATCGACCAGCGCATCTTCTCGACCTCCTCTTCGATCGACGACGCGAGCGCGGAATTGCCGATGTTGGTGTTGATCTTCACCAGGAAATTGCGGCCGATGATCATCGGCTCGAGCTCCGGATGATTGATGTTGGCCGGGATGATCGCCCGCCCGCGGGCCACCTCGTCGCGCACGAACTCGGGCGTGATCTCGCGCGGGATCGCCGCGCCAAAGGGCTGGCCCGGATGCCGCCGATGGATCGAATCCCGGCGCCGGGATCCGGTCTCCTGCGGGGGCGACGCCTCGCGGCGCATGGTCTCGCGGAGCGCGACATATTCCATCTCAGGTGTGATGATCCCGCGCCGGGCGTAGGCGAGCTGCGTGGGGCGACAGCCCGGCTTGGCACGGAAGATCGGCCGATTGAGCGCAAACTCGGGCGCCATCACGCCGTCCCTCGGCGCCCCTTTCGCGCCGGCACGATGCTGGTCTGACAGATATCCGTCGTCGGCGGCGGTGACTTTGCGGCCCTGGATCTCCTCCACGTCGCCACGCTCGCGGATCCACCCCTCGCGCAGCGCTGGCAGACCACGGCGAACGTCGTCTGACTGCTCTGGGTCACCCCAGGGCCCGGAGGTGTCGTACACCAGCACGGGGTCGTTCGGGCGCAGGGAGCCGTCGGGCAGACGAGTCGGGGTCAGTGCGATCTCCCGCACGGGGACCCGAATATCGGGACGCGATCCAGTGAGGTAAACGCGCCGGGAGGCCGGGAAGAGGCGATGGCCGGTGGAGTCGGTTGGGTGAGTGGAGGACATGGCGGAGAGAACATTGGCGGCCGCATGCCTCCGGATTTCCCCGCTTCCTTTCGCTCGCGCGAAAAGCTTCAGTTGTTCCCTTCGGCGGTGCTAACCGCATCAGGTTCGATGACTTTAGGTGCGGGTCGTGCACCAATCTCAGCCCGGCGCCCCGGGTTCGCCAAAACGAAGTAAGGTCCTTGGAGAATCACGGACCCCGCCGGGTTTCAATCCTAATTCCAAGGCGGGCGTTCCAGAGTGAACCAAAGGCAACGAAGGAAATGAAGCGCGATAAGACGAACGAACCCAGCGTTGGCAGGACTGAGTACGCCTCAACCCCCGACTTCCGTCCGCTGTCTTCCGACTTCCGACCTCCGACATCCGACTTCCGACTTCCGTCCACCGACGTCCGCCCTCCGACTTCTGCCCCCTGACCTCTGGCCCCTGGCCTCTGACTTCCGACTTCCGACCTCCGACATCCGACATCCGACATCCGCCCCGCCGCCACGACCGCTATTTCAAGCGTTTGTCTTGTAGCCGCCAGGCCCGCTTCCGGCTCGCGCGTGGCACCTCGATTTCTGAATCTCGCGGCATGCACTTCATAGGCCTGCTTACCCTCCCGATCATGGCCATGGCGCTGGGCCTGACGTCGCTGTCCGGCGACGAGATCGCGCCGTCCGACAAGAACCACAACCCGCTTCTCGATCCCTGGACCGGCCCCTACGGCGGCGTGCCTCCCTTCGAGAAGGTAAGGCTCGAGCAATTCAAACCGGCCTTCGACGTGGCGATCCGCGAAAAGCTCGTGGAGGTGGACGCCATCGCGAATAACCCCGCCGCGCCGACGTTCGAGAACACATTTGCCGCCCTGGAGAAATCCGGCCGCACGCTCGCACGGGTGAATGCCGTGTTCGGCATCTGGAGCAGCAACCTGTCCACCCCGCAGTTCCAGGTCATCGAGCAGGAGATCGCCCCGCGGCTCGCGGAGCTGTCCGATCGCGTCACGCAGAACGAGGCGCTCTTCAAGCGTATCGAAACGATCTATACCGGCGACCAGTCCGCCCTCACGCCCGAGCAGAAGCGGCTCGTCTGGTACGTGGCCACGAGCTTCATCCGCCAGGGCGCCAAGCTCGACGCTCCGTCCAAGGCACGTGTCGGCGAGATCAACAAGCGTCTCGCCGTCCTCTACACGACGTTCAGCAACAACGTCCTCGCCGATGAGAACGACTACGTCCTCTACCTGAAGGAGCCCGACCTCGCCGGACTTCCGCAGCCCCTGCGCGCCGCCGCCGCAGCAGCCGCCGAGGAACGCGGACACAAGGGGGAATTCGCGATCCTCAACACCCGCTCCTCGATGGAGCCTTTCCTCACCTACTCCGACCGCCGCGACCTGCGTGAGAAGGTGTGGCGCACGTATTACAGCCGCGGAGACAACAACGACGCCCACGACAACAAGCGGATCATCGTCGAGATCCTGAAGCTCCGCGCCGAGCGCGCCCGGCTCCTCGGGTTCCCCACCCACGCACACTGGCGGCTCGACGACACGATGGCCCACACACCCGAAAACGCGATGACCCTCATGCTCGCGGTCTGGAAACCAGCCGTCGCCCGCGTGCACGAGGAGGTCCGCGACATGCAGGCCGTCGCCAACGCGGAACACGCCGGGATCACCATCGAAGCCTGGGACTACCGCTATTACGCCGAAAAGGTCCGCAAGGCCCGCTACGACGTCGACGAGAACGAAGTGAAGCCCTACCTCCAGCTCGACAAGCTGCGGCAGGCCATGTTCTGGGTCGCCGGTCAGCTCTTCGACTTCGAGTTCGTCCAGGTCCACGACGTTCCCGTGTTCCAGAAGGACGTCACCGTGTACGAGGTCCGCAACCGCACCACCGGCGCCCACGTGGGCCTGTGGTACTTCGACCCCTACGCCCGCACCGGCAAACGCTCGGGCGCCTGGATGAACGCCTACCGCGACCAGGAGAAGTTCATGGGGAGCGTCCCAACCATCGTCTCCAACAACTGCAACTACATCCCCGGCGCCCCGGGCGAACCGATCCTCATCTCCTGGGACGACGCGACGACCATGTTCCACGAGTTCGGCCATGCACTCCACGGGCTGTGCTCGAACGTCAACTACCCGACCCTCTCCGGCACGAACGTCGCGCGTGACTTCGTCGAGTTCCCCTCGCAGCTGCTCGAGCACTGGCTGCCGACGCCCGAGGTGCTCAACCGCTATGCGCTGAACGTGAAGACCGGCAAACCCATGCCGCCGGAACTGGTGGCCAAGCTCGAGCGCGCCTCCAAGTTCAACGAGGGCTTCGCCACCGTGGAATACTTGGCCGCCGCGCTCTACGACATGCAGATCCACCTCGCCGGATCGGTGGACCTTGACCCGGACGCCTTCGAGAAGGCCGAGCTCACGAAACTCGGCATGCCGAAGGAGATCGTGATGCGCCACCGCCCGACGCAGTTCATGCACATCTTCTCGAGCGACGATTACTCGGCCGGCTACTACAGCTACCTCTGGGCCGACACGCTCACCGCGGACGCCTTCGAAGCCTTCACCGAAGCCGGCGGCCCCTACGACAAGGCCGAGGCAAAACGCCTGCACGACCTCCTGTTCTCGGTCGGCAACACGATCGACCCGGCCACCGCGTATCGCGCCTTCCGCGGCCGCGACGCCGGCATCGACGCCCTCATGCGCGACCGGGGTTTCCCCGTGCCAACGAAGAGCTAGGTGGAAGTCCCCTGGCCCCGCTCACTCCACAGGTCCCGACCTTCCTCAACGGTCGGGACCCAGACATCCCGAGCTTGCGGAGCATGAAATCCAAGGTAGCTTGTAGGCATGAAGTTCACCGTGACCATCGATCGTGATGAGGCCGGCGTATGGGTCGCAGAATGCCCGTCAATCCCGGGATGCGTCAGTCAGGGCAAGACCAAACCGGAGGCACTCAAAAATGTCCGCGAGGCCATCGAACTCTGTCTGGAAGTCCGGGCCGAACGCGGACTCCCGCTAACCATCGAAACAAAGCAGGTTGAAGTCGCTGTCTGATGCCCGTCCTTCCCAAACTGAGCGGACGCTCTGTCGTCAAGGCGTTTGGTCGTGATGGTTGGGAGCTAGCCCGGCAACGCGGCAGCCACATCATTTTAGTGAAAGAGGGAAACTGGACGACGCTCTCAGTCCCCGATCACCGCGAAATTGCCCCGGGCACCTTGCGAAGCCTCATTCGCGCGAGCGGCCTTTCCGTGGAGAAATTTATCGGGCTCACGAAGAAGTGACCCGGCCGCGACGCCGGCATCGACGCCCTCATGCGCGACCGGGGTTTCCCCGTGCCGACCAAGAGCTGATCCGATCTCCCTCGAAAACGCCCGGCTTACACGGTCGGGCGTTTTTTTGTCTTCACCCAGAGACGCAGGGACTCAAGTCGGGATTTTTAACAGGGATGAAAGGGATCGAGGGGATGGATCGATCCACCTTTGGTCCCCAAAAAAACATCCGTTCGATCCTCGATGGATTCCAGCCTTTGGAGTCTTTTCCGTATCCCCTCCATCCCCTTCATCCCTGTTAAAACCATCTCTGAAAGAAGGGCCCAGCCCTATTTCCGATACCAGCGTCCCGACTGATCCTGCAGCCAGACTCCAGCCTTGCTGATCTCCGCGATCTTCTGCGCCCGCAACCGGCCCACCGCGTCCGGCGAGGTGCCGGTTTCCTGGGCGATGAGGCGATAGATCACTCCCCGATCGTGATTCTCGGCGTCGATGACCTGCCGGTCCGCCGCGCTCGCCTGCCCGCGAACCTCCAGGTAGCCCCGGTTGTTCTCCCCCACCACCTGACGCTCTTTCATGGCGTCGATCTGGGGCAGGCGCTGGGCCATCGCACGCGCGATGTCGCTACGCTGGTCCGCGAACACCGTGACGGCCATGGCACAAAGGATGACGAAAAAGCTGAGTATTGAATGCTTCATGACAGGTGGGAGCTCAGGGTTTGGTTTCGAGAGTCGATGACTTTTGGTCGAGATTGCCGAAGAAGTCGTTCAGCGCGCGGTCGACCTTCACATTCACGTCCACCGTCACATGGATCGGTTTCACTTCGATGGGAGCGGTCCTGACATTCACGCAGCCGGCCAGGAGCAGGGGCATAAAGCAGAACACAGAGAGGCGGGGATTCATGTTCGGTTGCGATGGCGGTGGTGCCGATGCGTCGTAGGGATCGCGCAATTGCGAGTGGATGACTACTTCGGCGAAAAATTCATCCGCGAGTCAAGGCCCCACTGGATAAGCTTTTCCACCGGGCCATTGATATTCACGTCAAAGGTCACCGGCGCCTTGATGGTCGGGTCGATTGGCTGACCCTCGACGTGAATCTGAACGGAACGCCCCGGGGGGGCATTGAGCGGGTGGATGTCCACACGAAGCGCGTTCACCCGGAGGTTGGTGAGCCCGGTCTCCACGGCCTTGAGCGTCGGATAGGCCATGCTGTCCGGGGAAACATTCGCCGTCAGCAGGCCCGGTTCCTGCAGCTGGAGCGTGCCGGCCGACCCCGCATGCAGCCCGAGCCAGCCTCGACCAAGGCTCAGACCCTCGGGGCCATAATGCACCGCCACTTCACCGTCCGCCACACCCGTGGCGCGCGCAGTGGCCGTCGGGACCAGCGCCATGGCCTGGGCAATCTGAAGTCCGGCGACCTCAAACGTCGGCCGGTAATCCACGACCAGCGGATCGAAGGCAAACGGCTCGGCGGAGACGCGCCCTCCGAAAACTTCCGCCGAGCCCGACTCCAGCTCAATGCGATGAAGTCCCATAATTGCAAAGCGGGCATCCACATTGCGTAGTTGAACATCCCCGACACGCACCGATGCGACCCGGACGCGCTGACCCGAGCGTGAGGTCAGTTTCGCAAGATCGGCTACGGCCACATCCGCCTCGATGCCCTCTACGCTCAGGTGCTTCGCCGGATTGCTCGCCGCTCCATCGCGCAGCTTCAGATCCAGTTTCCCGTTCATCGGCCCCCCGCCGAATTGTCCGCTTCCAGACAGGTCGATCCTTCCCGAAACATCCCAGCCGGTCAGAACCCCGGGGAGGATCAGGTCCAGCAGGTCGCGGCTGCGCCTCAGGTCGATCGACGAATCTTGGAGCGCGAACCGGCCGGCCGAACGCCCGAGGTCGTAGTCCAGCGTGCCCTTGGCAGAAAATGTCTCCCCGGACAGTGCGGCCGCCGCATGTATCAACCTGCCGGTGACATCTGGGCGTGCGGTGAAATCAATCTGCACGGGCATGCCCGTGTTTCCAACGTGCAGCGTCACGGTTCCGCCCACCGAAACCTGGTCGAATCGAGGCCATTCCCGCCCCGGAGCTGGGGCGGCCGGAATCGCCGGGTTCGCCTCGGGCAATCGCGCCAGATCCACGTCCACCGATAGACCCTTCACGGTGACTCGACCGAGCGATGCGGAAATCAGGTTCGGACGCACGATGGCCAGCGAGGCCACCTGCACACGTTGTCCGTGCCACGACAGATCGATCGGTCCGGCCGAAGCGCCATGAAGTCCGACCGCGTTCACCCGAAGATCCTTGACCTCCAGGCCGGCCCCGACAAACGCATGCCGCAGAGCACAGGAGGCTATCGGACGTCTCCAGACAAGGACGACAGCCAGCCCCATCCAGCCCAACCCGCCGGATACAGCCAGAAACCACAACAAGCCTCGTCGCATGCCTCGCACGGGCCCCGACCATGGGAGAGGCAAAGGCCGATGTCATCATCAATACTCGGATCAACTCATACGACGTAGCCCCCGCAGGTTGCCCATTACCTGGACCCCGCAAACAGCCGTCTCAGGCCTCTCCAAACCCCGCAATCCGCAAGCGGAGAATCCCAACCCGCAAGTAGCAATGCCGGAGGCCGATCAGGCATACTCGACGTCGTTGGATCGGCAGCCCCGCGCCCATGCCAGAGGCATGCGGCTTCGTCGGCACAACGTTATCCCCCATGAAATTTGCACTCATTGCAGTCCTCGCTGCCTCCGCCCTCACTCTCCGGGCCGAAACCGGATCGGACGGACGTGTATTGAGCGCCGCCCACCAGGCCCGGATCGCGCACTTCGACAAGGGACCTTCGTCCATTGACGTCTCGACCTACCCACGCGGCGCCCAGGCCGATTACCGGGTATTCCGCGAACGCTGCTCGGCCTGTCACACTCTCAGTCGCCCAATCAACTCGGACTACGCGCTCCCCAACGAGTGGTCGCTCTACATTCTTCGAATGATTTCAAAACCGGGGGCGAATATCTCGGCCAATGACAGCCGACGGATTTACGACTTCCTGGTGTACGACTCGAGCGTCCGCAAATCCAACCTGCTCCAAACGAAACTCGCCTCGCTCGCACCAACCCTGCGCTCGACCATGCTCGTCAGGATCGCGTCGGTCCGGAATCACTACGGCGCCAAGTAGGAAACGCAGGCGAACGCGGCCCGCACGCTCCGCTCAGGCACGCCGGTAGAGCGGAAGCACCAGGTAGGTATAAATCACGCAGCCGACGCAAAAATTGCAGACGGCGTCGAGCGCGGCGAGGGCCATGAACAACCCGGTCACGGCGAAGGACGCCGGCATGAGATGACCAAAGCTGAGGGATGCTGAAGCAACTGCGCAGACGAAGCCCAGCCGGGAGGCGAACACCTTCGGCGCCAGGTCCACCGGCTTGCCTGTCACGCGCAGAATCCGGGCAATTGCCTTCGCGAGCCAGTTCACCGGGCTGATACCCGCCTTGAAGAATGCGCGGCATGCACAATCGCCCGCGACGACGACCATGATCAGCGGCTGGCGCATGGCAAAGTAGCTCGCCATCAACACGACGTTCAGGAGCACGGTGAGCCGGCTGACCGCGCTATCAGCCTTTTTCTTGGATACGGGACAAACGACTTGTTCGAACAACATGGGAGCGGCGGCAAGGTACGCGTTCCGACCGACTGCGCAACCCCGGCCTTCAGGGTCGGATTCGGGGCCACTTTACGCCGCAATTCCACCGAGTGTCAGGGACACCCCGTCAGGCCGCACATCCAGCCGCCACCCGTTCGAAGACGACCCGGTGCGGCTTCAGGCGCTCGCCGATCCGGGCGACGACGGCATCCCGCACGGGTCCGGGCGCCGTCTCCGGGCGGCCCGCGTCGAACGGCGGCTGCGGAGCGTATTCAAGGCCCAACTGCACGGCCTCGGCCGCGGCCCGACCCGCAAGTTCGGCCATGACAACAAGCGCAAAATCGATGCCCGCCGTCACGCCACCGCCCGTAATGACGTTTCCATCACGAACCACGCGGCCGAGATCGGGAATCGCCCCGAACAACGGCAGGAATTCCCGCCAGGCCCAATGGCACGCGGCCCGTTTTCCACGCAGCAACCCCGCGGCACCCAGGACCAGCGAACCGGTGCAGACCGACGTGACATACCGGGCACCCGATGCCAGCCGGGCGATCTCTCTCATGTATCCAGGGTTCTCAATGACCTCCACGCAGCCGACTCCACCCGGCACGCACAGCACGTCGCAACGTTCCACGCTCTCGAGGGGAACGAGGTTGGCAAACGTGAGACCGTCGGCGGACACCGGCCGGCCGCCCACGGAGGCCACCACCACCTGCGCCTGCGGCAGGCGGGCAAAGAACTGATGGGGACCGGTGAAGTCGAGGTGGGTGACTCCCTGATAGACGGGAATGACGAAGGTGAATGCGTGGGACATGGTGATTTGGAGGATTGACCTCCGATAGTACGGCCGGAACGTTAAGGCGTGAATGCCTTAGTTCCCTCGTTTCCTGCCATTCCTCGAACCATCGCGTTCCTCGTTTTTCCGGATTTTCAACTCCTGGATCTTTCGGGGCCGCTCGCGGCGTTCCAGATGGCGGCGTTGTCCACCACGCCGCCACCTTATCGCCTCACGGTCGTCTCCCAGGCTGGCGGATTGGTACGAAGCACGTCCGGCGTGGAGGTCGCCAGTCGGAAGGTCCGCAGGACCTCGATCGATACCCTGATTATTGTAGGAGGCGCAGGCGTACATCGAGTCGACGAACGAGGAGTGGACCTGGTGCGCCGGGTCGCGGGCCGGGCCCGCCGCGTCGCCAGCGTCTGCACCGGGGCATTCCTGCTTGCCCGCGCCGGCCTGCTCGATGGGCGACGCGCAACCACTCATTGGAGACACGCCGCTGCGCTGCAGCGCGCGTTCCCGGGCGTGCGCGTGGATGCCGACCGGATTTACATCCAGGAAGGCGCGGTCTGGACCTCAGCAGGGATCGCCGCGGGTATTGATCTCGCGCTTGCCCTTGTCGAACAGGACCTCGGCCTGCCGGCGTCGAAGGCGGTCGCCCGCGAACTCGTGGTCGCGCACAGACGGCCAGGCGGCCAATCCCAGCATTCGGAGATGCTCGCCCTGGAACCGGAGTCGGACCGGATCCGGCGGTCCCTGGACTTCGCGCGAGGGCACCTTCGCGAACCGCTTCCGGTCGAGCGGCTCGCTGATGCCGCCTGCCTGAGCCTGCGGCAGTTCAATCGTCTTTTCCGGGAGCAGACGGGCGACACGCCCGCCAAGGCAGTCGAGCGCCTCCGCCTCGAGGCGGCCAAACCGCTGGTCGAGTCGGGCGTGGAATCGATCGAGCGAATCGCGACGTCCGTGGGATTTCGCGACTCGGAGCGCATGCGCCGCGCCTTTGTCCGCCGCTTCGGTCACCCGCCACAGGCATTGCGCCGGGTGGCCGCGATTCGCTAGCGCGGCGCCCCGCGATCGGGTCGCCATAGCATCGTGAGAGCAGGCGGCCAGATTCGAGTGCCTGCAGCCGATGTCGAGCGAGGACGGATAAGCCGGGTCATTTCAGGGACATTCCGCGCGCGTCGGCGGCCGAGGTCGTCCCTTGTCATTTGCCGATCCACTCCGCACGGTGGACGACTGTCATGTCCATGAGCTCCGATCCTGCCCCTCACGACGTCCACGCGTTCTCCGACAGCGAACGGGAGGCGGTCTATCACGCGATCTACTCGCGTCGCGACGTGCGGAGCCAGTTCCTACCCAAGCCGGTGCCGGTCGACGTCCTGGGGCGCATCCTGCACGCCGCACACCATGCGCCCTCCGTCGGCTTCATGCAGCCCTGGAACTTCATTTTGGTTGAATCCCCGGAGACGAAGCGTCGCGTTCACGAGGCCTTCGAACGGGCGAATCGCGAGGCGGCCGAGAAATTCGCGGGCGAGCGGCAGGAGCTGTATCGGAGTCTGAAGCTCGAAGGCATCCTCGAAGCGCCCATCGGCATCTGCATCACCTGCGACCGCGGACGGACGGGCCCCGTGGTGCTCGGCCGAACGCACATGCCGACCATGGACCTCTACAGCAGCGTTTGCGCGGTGCAAAACCTGTGGCTGGCCTCGCGGGCTGAGGGACTCGGCATGGGTTGGGTGAGCATCTTCAGCCCGGAGGTGCTGCAGGAAGCGCTGGGCATTCCAAGCCACATCACCCTGATCGGGTATTTCTGCCTTGGGTACGTCAGCGCCTTCAAGCCGAAGCCCGACCTCGAGACCGTAGGCTGGCTGCCGCGCACGAAGTTGGAGGATCTCGTCTTCTTCGAGCAATGGGGTCGACGGGACGGCGCGCACCCGCTGTCCCCCTGCCTCATCCCTCCGGGGCAATAACCCAGCCGCGCGACTCCCGGGCGGCGGCCGCCCCTTGCGAATCCGCTCGCCCCTCATAGCTTGCACCCAAGCCATGCCGAACCCTCGACCCGCCCCCGCGCCATTGGATCATCGCTACCGCACCGAGACGGGAGGCTGCCCGATCGAAGCCGCCTTCGATCTGCTGGGCGGACGGTGGAAGGGACTCCTACTGTGGCGACTATGTGACGGCCCTCGCCGGTTTCACGAACTGCGCCGCTCGTTGCCACACATCTCCCAACGGATGCTCGTGCGGCAGTTGCGGGAGCTGGAGCGCGACGGCCTGGCGACCCGCAGCGTCGAGGCCGGCGTGCCGCCGAAGGTCGTCTATGCCGCCACCGAGTCCGCCCTCGCACTTGGTCCCGTCATGGAATTGCTGCGCGATTGGGCGGCCCGGCACCTGGGTATCGCCGCAGAAAAGAAGAAGCCCCGGAAGCTTAGCGTCGAATCACGACCTTCCCGAAGTGCTTCCCCGACGCGAGGTGCTCGTAGGCTGCCGGCACCTCTTCGAACGGGAACACACGGTCGATGACCGACCTGAGTCGCGCCTGCGCGATCGCCCGGTTCATCGACTCGAACATCGCGACGGAGCCGACCGAGATCCCCTGAATCCGGACGCCCTTGCGCAGGATCTGGCCGGTCGACACCGGTCCCTCGAAACCCTCGAGCACTCCGATGAGTGCGACCGTGCCGCCAAAACGTGCGGCTTGCACAACCGCGTTGAGGCCCTTGCCTCCCACGACATCAACCGCCAGGTCCACGCCGCGTCCGCCCGTCAGCGAGAGTACGCGCTCCGGCCAGTCGGCGTGCGTGCGGTAGTTGAGCGTCTCATCTGCGCCAAGCGCACGGCCACGTTCGAGCTTGGCATCGTCGCTCGAGGTGAGGATCACCCTGGCGCCGGCGAGCTTCGCAAACTGTAACGCGAACAGCGAAACGCCACCGGTCCCCAGGATGAGCACGGTGTCACCTGGCTTCGTGTCATGCGCGACGAATACGGCATTCCAGGCCGTCACCGCCGCGCAAGGCAGCGCAGCCGCCTCTTCGTCGGTCAGGTGAGCGGGCACTGCAACCACGCCTGTCTCCGGAAGTGCCACGTAGTCGGCCAATATGCCGTCCACGGCACCGGCGCCGAGCGCCCACTCCGAGCCTTCGCGGGTCAGCTCACCGTCGAGCCATTTGGGACGGAAGGCACCGGCCACGCGGTCGCCTACTTTCCACCGGGTCACGCTCGCGCCGACCGCGACGATCGCGCCGACTCCGTCCGAGGCGGGAATCGTCGGGCGGGGGCCCGCGGCAACGCCATAATTTCCGCTCCGGATCAGCAGGTCGCGGTAATTGAGCGACGCTGCGCTCAATTTGAAGAGGACCTCGCCGGCCCGCGGCTGAAGAGTCGGACGATCGACGAGTTCGAGGCCGGCAGTTGTGCCGCTCGAGAGTTGCCAGGCTTTCATGGTGGTGTTCATGGCCGCACACTAACATCGAACTTCGTTTCGCGCCGTAGTCCCAATTCCGTCCCCAGGTGACAGAATTGGCACCACGGATCTCGCAAAGAGCGGTCGCCGTGAAATCGGCTTCAGTACTCGAAGTCGTTCAAGCGCCAACTTTATCCTTTCGTCGCGGGCGGGCATCGGCAAATCTCACTAAACCTGCGAACCAGCCAGCCTCGCAGCCAATCCCTCAGCACCCGCCCATCAGCCTGATCAGCTTGGGCGCCTGCAGATGGGCTCGTTAACTTCGTCTCCCCCAGCCATGCCCTCATTCACGTCGTCTTGCGTCCATGCTTCCGCCGCACGCCCTGTTCAGGCATTCCCGCCCCGGGGGACGCGTTGGTTCCCGCGCGCAGCCCGGGTCTTTGCCACTGGCACAGCGCTCCTGTTCGCCTGCAGTCTCCAGAAATTGACCGCACAGACCACGGTGACGACCGATGTCACAGTCTCCAACAATGGCACTTACACATTCCCCGATCTCACCACCGTATCCGGCGCCAAGGTCACACTAGGCACCTCATCGACCCTGACCTGGAGTGGTGGCGGAAACCTCACCGGCTGCACGGTCTCTGGCGCGCTAGGATCGTCGATGATTCTCGGGGCGAACACGACGTTGACGCTCGATTCGGCGACGTCGGCCACCGGCTCACTTTCCTTCAAGGATAACAATCAGGGGGCAACCCTCATCAATGCCGGCACCCTGACCACACAAAACACCCCAGGCATTGCCGTTCAGACCTTCACAAATCAAGGCACCTTGAGCTTCTCGGGTGATGTTGTCTCCGCCATCGGAGCCAACGGCGTGGCGTCCACATTTCAGAACTCCGGGACGGTCAGCGTCGATCGCACGTTTCTGAACGTCTACAGCGCATTCAAGAATACCGGGACGCTGACCGTGACGAACAACGGAGTAATCTTCCTGCTCGGATCGGAGAAAACAGCCGATTTGGGCTCGATGACGATCACGAGCCCCGGAAGCATTATCCTGGAGGGTTCGCTCGACAATTCCAACGCCACGCTGAATCCCCCCTCGGGCGGGAGCTATGACGTGGAGAATGCGACGATCACGGGCGGCACGATCTCCAACGGCGCAATCACACTCGGCACCGGAGACAGCGTGACACTCGCCGACGCCAGCTATTCCGGGGACTTGAGCCTCGGGACAAACGCAAGCGTGACTCTAAAGGGCAGCGCCGATTTCACCGGGACCAACCTGGTGCTTGGAATGGGTGCAAACGTGACCTGGGATCAGGCAACCACGCTGGCTGGACGGACCATTACGATAGGTTCCGGAGCGGGTCTTATCTCGAATGGTTCGATGACAATTGCCGCCAACACGACAATCACCGGTTCGCCATCCCTGACTGCACACGGTTCCGGCACCTCGGTGACAAACTACGGCCAGATTGCAGGCACCAGCGACGGCGGAACTCTATCGGCGACGACGTTCATCAACGAAGGCACGATCACAGCGAAGAACCTCGGCGATCTTTCGCTCGGTTCCGTTGGCGCCGGAACGTCTTTCAAAAATGACACCGGCGGCACGATCATAGCCGATGGAGGCACCATCCAATTAACCGGCGACTTCTCGAATCTCGGCCGAATCTACACGACATCAAACGGCGGCACGATACGCCTCTCCACGAACAGCACCTCCGGCTTTGGATCGATCGACGTCTCGGCGGGAGGAGCCGCGATGATCACTTCCATCATCGATAACACCGGCCTCACGCTCAACCCGCCCGCCGGAGGCAAGTTCGTGCTCGCGGGAGGAGGCATCAAGAACGGGACAGTGGCCTCGGGCGCACTCACCTATTCCGGCCCCAGTTCCATGCTCGATGGAGTCTCCGTGCTCGACGACTGTGTGCTGCCCGCCTCCTCCGAATTAATGCTCATCGACGGGACTTCGTTCAGCGGCAGCAACATCTCGCTGGGCCAGAACGCCTCATTTCGCTGGCTGCAGAGCGGTCAGCTGACAGGGAAGTCCATCACCATGGCTCTCACGAGCGCCTTCAGCGTGGGCCGCTACAACAATGAGGGAGGATCACTGACCTTGGATCCTGCCACCACGATGAACGGCGCGATCACGTTCACCAGCAATTCCGACAGCACGATCACGAACAACGGCACCATCACGCATGTATCGGGTACCGGACTGATTTACGGATATCCCTTCACGAACAACGGCACGATCAAAGTCACTTCCTCTACCCTCGAGATTGGAAGCAGCTATGCGCAGGGAGCCAACCTACCCAATTCCACCTTCGTCAACAACGGTACCGTTATCTCCGACGGCGGCACTCTGGAGATCGGCACCGGATTCAGCGGCGTGGGAAGTGTGAAGGCGATCAACCGAGGAGTTGTCTCATTCCAGGGGGCGATCACGACTGGAAACATTTCCAATGTGAGCGCGGACTCGATCAGCCACATTCAAATCTCCGGGACGCTCGATAACAGCAACGCAACCTTACATGCCCCCTCAGGAGGCACCTATGAACTCGATGGCGGCACGATCAAAGGTGGCACCATCAGTGCTGGAGCCGTCACATTCGGCGCCTTGGGAGGCACGATCGACGGAGCCCAGCTTGGCGGCGCCATCACCGTCCCCTTACACACCTCGATCACGCTGACTGGCGGCGTTAATGTGTCCAATCAATCGATCTCCTTGGGCAGCGGGGCATCGCTCACTTTTAATCAACCACTACCCTACCTGACCTCCAACATCGTTTACCTCGCGGGGGGATCCACGCTCACCCTCACGACGGGTTCATTGACGCTCGACAACCAGTCGACGCTTAGTGGATACGGCCAAGTGATTTTAAACGATCCTAAGGCAATATTCTCGAATTACGGAAATATCGGGAGCCAGGGCTCATCGCTCAAGATATCCGCATCGGCTATGGTCAACGGCGGGAAAATAATGCTCGGGGACAATAACAGCATCTCTGCGAATTGCCCGATCTCACTGGGTGGCACCGTCAATCTCGAAGGAGGAACACTTGGTTCGACCAAGGGCATAGAAATATCCGGTACGGTATTTTCGGACGGTGGCACCCTCACCGCAGGCAGCTGGGTGACAATCGATCAAAATGCCTACTTCGGGGGTGATGGAACAATCAATGGCGATCTAATTCTCAGCGGCGGTACCCTAGACTTGGGAAAGATGGGCGGCGACCTGCGGGTCAGCAACGGATCGCTCAAAGTCGCAAGTCCCTCCACCCTCAAATTGACCATCCTCCGCTCATACGCGGAAATCCTCAACTTTCTACAGCCCACGGGTGATATCGACATCGGCCAGGGGAAGCTGACTCTTGCCCTCGTACTCGAAGATGTGCCGCAAACAGGATTCTCCGTTAAAATAGTCAGTGTGCCAGCAGGAACCCAATTCAGTGGAACCTTCAGCAACGCCCCAACCACGGGCTCCCAGATTACGGCGAATTACAGCGGCACCACCTACACGTTTCGCGTCGACTACGACAGCAGCGGAGTGACGTTGACTTACGTCGCCACCCCATCCGGATCCACGCCGTCCGCACCGAGCATCTCTACCCAGCCCCAAAACACCTCCGTGAACCAGGGGGCTTCGGCTACGTTCTCGGTCGTCGCCGCGGGAGTTCCCGCGCCCACCTATCAATGGCAAAAGAGCGGGGTCGACATACAGGGAGCCACCAATTCGTCCTACACGATTGCCGCAGCCTCGCCCTCGGATGCCGGATCCTACGATGTCGTGGTGAGCAACAGCCAGGGCTCGGTGACTTCTGGCTACGCAGAGCTTTACATCAACCCCGCTACCGCCGCGCCGACCATCAGCCACCAGCCCTCGAATGTCAGCACTTCAGTCGGGGGGTCGGCGAGCTTCTCGGTCTCAGCCACCGGAAATCCAGAACCCACGTATCAGTGGCGCAAGGACGGCGTGGCCATCGCCGGGGCCACCGGTTCGACCTATACGAACCTGAACATTTCGGCGTCTGATGCCGGCACCTACACCGTCGTGGTGAGCAACAGCGCGGGGTCGGTCACCTCGGATGGCGCCACGCTGACCGTGACTGCCGCAAGTTCGGCGCCAACCATCAGCCAAGAGCCCCGGAGCGCGACCGTGACCGTTGGCGGTTCCGCGGAATTTTCAGTGACAGCCACCGGAAATCCAGAACCCACGTATCAATGGCGCAAAGACGGCGTGGCCATTCCCGGCGCGACCGACTCGACCTATTCGATCGACACTGTTTCGGCGTCCGACGCCGGCACCTACGACGTGGTCGTGTCCAACAGCGCCGGTTCCACGACTTCGACGGGGGCCACCCTGACCGTCTCCAACCCGACTTCGGCACCGTCCATCACCGAGCAGCCGGAAAATGAACAGGCTCAGGTCGGCTCCACGGCCACGTTCTCGGTCTCCGCCACCGGCAATCCAGCGCCCACGTATCAGTGGAGAAAGGACGGCTCAGCCATCTCCGGGGCCACGGCCGCGAACCTCGTCCTCTCGAACGTGCAGGCCTCCGACTCCGGCAGCTACGACGTCGTCGTGAGCAATACCCTCGGCTCAGTGACCAGCCGCTTGGTCAGGCTCGAGGTCACGACTTCGCCCGAAGCACCGACAATCGACTCACAGCCGGTGTCGCTCAGCGTTATCGTCGGCCAACAGGCCAGCTTCTCCGTCGAGGCAGAGGGCGATCCCGCGCCGGCCTACCAGTGGACCAAGGGAGGCCAGGCAATCGCAGGCGCCACTCAGGCCACGTTCACGATTCCCTCCGCCCAGCTCTCCGACGCGGGCACCTACGCGGTCGTCGTCTCGAACAGCTCGGGCAGTGTCACCTCACAGAACGCCGCCCTCAAGGTGTACGCACACGACTACGCGGGGGTCTATTTCGGTACAATCGGCACCGACGGTCAGTTCGCATTGGTCGTGAATCACGACCACACAGGGTCGTACCTGGCCTATCTCCCGAGCACCGGGGAGGCCATCGTCCAGGCCAATATCCTGGTGGACGATTCGGGCCATTTTTCATTTCAGACCACCACACCAACGACCACGTCGGCTTCCGTGACTTCGGGCCGGCTGCAACCTGCAGTCGCCGCAAGCGGCCAAGTTACGGTCGACGGGACCATCGTTGGCAACGGACAGTTGACCGGATCGATTTCGGACACCTCGTCGCATCCGATGACAGGCACCCAGGCGGCTTCCACGACCACCGCTGCCGCGGCGGGCTATTACCAGGCGGCGTCCTCGTCCTCCGACGCCACCATCGATCTCATCGTCAGCGGCGACGGCCGGGCCTTTGTCCTCTCCCAATCCTCCTCCGGTGTTTCCGCGACTACCGGCACGGTCGACGGCACGGGCAAGGTCACCGCAACGCTGGCGGCGGGCGAATCCATCTCCGCGACCGTTTCCGGAAGCTCGGCCAAGGTGACGCTCACGGATTCAAAAGGATCCACATCCCTGGCCGGCGGAACACCCGCCATGCTCGAGGCGCAGCATTTGGTCGGCATCTCCGCACGGGCGCTCTGCGACACCGGTTCCAACAACGCGGTTGCCGGTTTCATCATCGATGGCAATGAAGCGAAGCTCGTGCTCATTCGGGCCGTTGGCCCCGGTCTCGCCAGCCAGGGCATCGCGCAGCCCATCCCGAATCCGAAGCTGGAACTGTACGCCGGACAGACCCTGATCGCATCGAACACAGGCTGGAGCACTGCCTCCAATGCTAGCGAGATCGCCGCGGCCGCCGCCCGAATCGGCGATTTTGCCCTCTCCCAGGGCTCCGCCGATTCAGCAATCTTCACAACCCTCCAACCCGGCCTCTACACCGCCAACGCATCGCCGTCGGACGGCAAGCCCGGCGTCGTGCTGGTCGAGGTCTACGATCTCTCGACGCCGAGCCTGGGCAACAAGATCGTCGCACTTTCGAGCCGCGTCGAGGTGGGCACCGGCCAGGACGACGGCGTAGCGGGATTTGTCGTGTCGGGCACCGCTCCCAAGCAATTTCTGATCCGTGCCGTCGGCCCGACCCTCGCGTCGTACAGCGTATCCGGGGTTCTCTCACACCCTGTCCTGAAGCTCTACCAGGGATCGACCCTCGTCACTCAAAACACCGGTTGGATGACCGCCACGAATGCGTCCCAGATTCCAGCTGCGGCAAAGTCGGTCGGCGAATTCGCCCTCCAGTCGAACGATGACTCCGCCCTCCTCGTCACCCTCGATCCCGGCGTCTACACGGCCAACGTGTCGTCGGGCGATGGAACAAAGGGCGTCGCGCTGATCGAGGTGTACGAGATCCGCTGAACATACGGGGCCCGGGAACTCCGGCACGAAGGAACACGGCTGAAGAGCAGATCATGACGTTGCCCCTGCGCCCGCTCACGAGCGCATCGGAGGGCCGGCCCCGCAACGTCCGTGAATGCACGGACAAACTCATCAGCGTGGTGACAAGACACATAGCTCGCGTCGCGACGCCCGGATTCACGCTCACCAATCGGAGGCGATAATCGCCTTATCCTATTTACCGTCTGGCTGATACGCATTCCCTATCGATACTTTAGTGGGAACGTTAACATTAGGTAAATTCCAGCTCCCATAAGGATACATTTTGTCCTTTTAGGGTAACCTAGGACGGTCAATTCAACGCGCGACCCGCATTCCAGCGGAGCCGAGCAGATACATTCCCCGAGACCTCCTATCCGGCAGGTGCCAGCGAGGTCACACTCCAACGCACATTAAGAATCCCATGAATCAGGCCCACTCCGCAGCGAAACTCTTCGCGTCCTCGCGCCGGACGGTTCCTTCCGTAAATCGAATCCGACGCCGTGCCGCTTTCGCAGGGCTCATCGTCTGCTCACTGCTGACGCTGAGTCTTCCCCAGCTGACTGCTCAGTCTTCCTCGGATTCGTCTTCCACCTCTTCGAGCGACACCGGGGGCACGACCAGCACCTCGACACCAACCATCACGCAGCAACCGGCCAGTGCCACGGTAAACGCCGGCAGCTCGGTCACGTTGTCCGTCATCGCCACGGGATCTGGAGACTTGTCCTACCAATGGCGCAAGGACGGCGTGGCACTCCCCGATGCAACGGATGCGACGTTTTCGATCGAAGAAGCCTCCTTATCCGATGCCGGCACCTACGACGTGGTGATTTCGAACGGCGGCGTATCGGTCACCTCGTCGGGCGCCACTCTCACTGTCTCCACGGCCAACGCCGCCCCCTCGATCACCGAGCAGCCGGAGAACGCCGAGGCCCAGGTGGGCGCATCGGCGACCCTCTCGGTCTCCGCCACCGGCACTCCAGCGCCTTCGTATCAGTGGCGAAAGGACGGAACCGCAATCGCAGGGGCCACCTCCGCCAAACTGGTCATCGCCAGTGTGCAGACCACCGATGCCGGTAGCTACGACGTGGTCGTGAGCAACAGCGTCGGCTCAGTGACCAGCCGGCTCGTCCGGCTTGATGTCGCGACCTCGGAACAGTCGCCGACCATCGACTCTCAACCGGTTTCGCTGGGCGTGATCGTTGGACAACGGGCGAAGTTTTCGGTCGAGGCGGAGTCCGATCCGGCGCCGACTTACCAATGGACCAAGGGCGGCACCGCAATCCCAGGAGCCAACCAGGCCACTTTCACCATCGCGGCTGTACAAGTTTCCGACGCCGGCACCTACGCCGTGATTGTCACGAACGCCTCGGGCAGCGTGACCTCGCAAAACGCCACACTCACCGTGTATGCCAACGACTTTGCCGGCAGCTACACCGGCACGATCGGAACGAACGGCCAATTCGCGTTCAAGGTCGATCACGACCACACCGCCTCGTTCCTCGGCACTCTGGGCGATGGCAAGACGGCAATCATCCAGACGGACGTAAAGGTCGACGATTCGGGCAACTTCTCGTTCCAGGCAACGCCCTCGATCGTTTCCGCGTCCGCCTCCCCTGCCCGGGGGCTCCAGCCTGCGGTAGCCTCCACGTCACTGACGGTCACGGGGACGATTTCCAGCACCGGTCAGCTGACCGGCTCGATCACCGGCACCACCACGCTCACGATGTCCGGCACGAAGTCCCCTTCGGGATCCACGACGGACTCCGAAGGGTTCTACCAGACCGCCTCCTCCGCCTCGGAAGACACGGTCTCCATGATGGTGGATGGCGACGGTCACGCGCTTGTCCTCACCCAGACGCCCACCGGCGTATCCGCGACGACAGGCACGGTGGACAGTTCCGGGAAGGTCACTGCGACCCTGCCTAACGGGGATTCGGTGGATGCCGACGTCGCTGCAAGTTCCGGATCGGCGAAGGCGACTCTCACCGACTCAACCGGATCCACCTCGTTGTCGGGCGGAAACAAGGACCTGCTCGAATCGCAGCACCTGGTCGGCATCTCCGCCCGGGCCCTCTGCGATACCGGCTCCAACAACTCCGTGGCCGGATTCATCATCAACGGCACCGAAGCCCAGCACGTCCTCATCCGTGCCGTCGGTCCGGGCCTCTCGAGCCAGGGAATCACGCAGCCGATTCCCAACCCCAAGCTTGATCTGTACGAGGGACAGACCCTGATCGCTTCGAACACCGGCTGGAGCACAGCGCCGAACGCCAGCGAGATCGCCGCCGCAGCGGCCCGAATCGGCGATTTTGAGCTTTCGCCGAATTCAACCGACTCCGCGATCTTCACGACGTTGCAGCCCGGTCTCTACACGGCGAACGCCTCACCCTCGGACGGACAGGCCGGCGTCGTGCTGGTCGAGGTGTACAACCTCTCCACGCCCACCCTGGGCAACAAGATCGTCGCCCTCTCCGGCCGCGTGGAAGTCGGCACGGGCCAGGACGACGGAGTCGCCGGGTTCGTCGTCTCGGGTACCGTTCCCAAGAAGTTCCTGATCCGGGCCGTCGGTCCGACGCTCGCCTCGTACAATGTATCTGACTACCTAGCACATCCCGTTCTGAAGCTCTACAAGGGCCCAACGCTCGTCGCACAGAACACCGGATGGACGACTGCGGCGAATGCAGCCGACATCCCCGCGGCCTCGCAGGCGGTCGGCGAATTCGCCCTCCAGTCGAACGATGACTCCGCCCTCCTCGTCACCCTCGATCCCGGCGTCTACACGGCCAACGTATCGTCGGGCGACGGAACAAAGGGCGTCGCGCTGATCGAGGTGTACGAGATCCGCTGAACGAACCCTCCGTGATCCGCCGCGGTCAATCGCGGCGGATCATGAAGTCGCGGGAGTCGTTGGTGATCGTTCCAACGCTCGAGTCCGCGATATCAAGGGAGCCGTGGGCGTCGTTTCGGATCCACAGGCTCCTGCCCTGGGCCTTGCCCAGGCCGCAGCGGCCGATGGTCACGTGCTCGAGGCGCGCATCCGAGAGAGTGCCCTGCCCTTTCGAGGCGCCCGGCGCCACGATGGAGAGGCCGTCGGAGAGGCTGTCGTCGATCGAAACGTACTGTATCCGCAATCCGGAGATGGACCGGCGGTCCATGCAGACCTGGAGCGCCCCGCGCCAGGCCCAGTCGTGGTCAAAACCGCCGCAGCGCAGGAGCTCGCAGCCCTTGATCACCGTCTCGCCGCTGAAGTTGTTGTCGATCCCAAGCCGGGCGTCGGAGGTCGGGAATGTCGTGCTGACCAGCACGCCGCAGCCGGCGGTGATGTCGACCATACGGCAGTCCTCAACGCGGTTCGCCTCGCCGCCATACAGGCCTATGCCGTTCGCCAGGAACGGAAGCTCGCCCGTGCAGCGGCGGAACACGTTGTGCCCCGGTTTCGGCCCCCGCCCGACGAATCCCTGGTCCGCCGCAGAGGGCCAGATGGCAAAGCAGTCGTCGCCGGTGCCGCGCGCCGTGCAATTCTCCACCACCGTCCCGCTCGTGCCCACACACAGGTTGATCCCATCGGCAATGGTGTCGCGAAACCGGCACCCCTCCACCCGGAGGTTCACGCCGTTGTACACCCAAATCCCCACCTTCGTGTGCTCAATCCACAGGCGCCGAAACTCCGAATCCGAGCATCCACCGACCAGGACGCCATCGTTGGGCTCACTGTCATTGCGGTAGTCGAGCCGCCCGAGGATGGCAAAATCGGACAGCGTGATGTGACTCCCCGAAACCCGGAAGCGCACACGTCGGTCGGCATGGCCGTACAAGGCCGGATCGCCCTCGAAGGTGGTGTACCACATGCCCGCTCCCTGGATCGTCACGTTGGAGGGCACGGCAATGTCACCAGTGATGCGATACGTGCCGGCCGGCATCCAGACGGTGCCGCCGGACCGGGCTGCGGCGGCGATGCAGGCACGGAGGGCTGCCGTGTCGTCGGTCGCACCCCGGCCTCCCGCGCCATACGCCATGATGGAGAGCGCCCTGGCCGGCTCGGGGAGCGGCGGAGCGACCTGCTCCAGGTCGACCAGGTCGAGGATGCACCAGGACGACGTGCCGCCGAGCCATTGCAGCCGAACCACGTCGCCGGCTTTGAGCCCCAGGCCGGCCGCTCGCGCCTCGTCAAAGAAGTCGCGGGGCTTGCCCTGGGCGGGATCGTTCGAAAACGGGTAATTCCCGTAGAGCCAGGTGTAATGGGAATCCAACGTCAGCGTCCGCACTCGACGTCCGTTCACCTCCAGGGCGAGATTCGACCGCGTGCCACCGCCGCGCGGGGCATCGGGCAGGCAGTAACGTACCACCAGCGCGTTGGCTGGTGAATGAACCGTGAACTCCACGTACTGGCCGGCGGAGGCGAGCTTGACGCAGCGTTCGCCCGAGGCCGCCGCGGCGATCTCGTAGGGACCGTAAGCGGGACCTAGGACCAAGCCGTCGGTGCGCATGGCCTCGGCCTCATGGGTGCGCCAGGGAATATCGGCCCCGGGGCCGGCGGAGGCCGCCCGCACTGGGATACCGCCGCCAATAGCGAACGCCAGCGCAAGGCCGGCGGAAAATGTCGTCCACGAACCGAGTCGTCGCTGTGCCATGGTGGGTCTCCTTGTTTTCACGGCCCCGACCGGCGCGTCAAGAGCGACGGCGACGGCGCGCGGTGCCGGCAGCCGGAATCGGTTCGCTGCAGGCGACAGTGACCGATTTCCCAGGCGCGCAGCGTATGCGCCGTCCCGCGACATCGATCGAGTGCGTGCGCCCGTTGGCGGCTTCGGCTGAGACGGTCACCTCAGACCGGGTCACCTTCACCCGGAAGGCCCCACCCTGGTGCACCAGATTGAACTCGAGGGCGGTCCACTGCTTCGGGAGACGGGGCGCGATCGCCAGGCGCTTTCCATCGGCGCGCACGCCGCCGAATCCGAGCACGGCAGTCATCCAGGCACCACCATTTGCAGCGGGATGCGATCCACCCATGAAGATCGTGCCGACATACACCTTGTAGCGCGCCTCAATGTCGATCGTGGCGGTCTTCAGGAAGTAGGTGTAGGCGTAATCCAGGTTTCCGAATTCGGTCGCCACGAGCGCGTAGGCACAGGCGCTCAGGCTGGAGCCGTGCTCCGTCCGGGGCTCGTAGTAGTCCCAGTTCGCGCGTTTGACACGCTCGTCAAAGCGGTCGCGGAACAGGTGGAGCATCATCACGACGTCGGCCTGCTTGATGACCTGGGTGTGCACGGCGAGCCCCTGGCCCGCGCCGAGGTACTCGTTCGGGTGGGCCTTCGCTGCGGCGAGTTCTGCCGGAGTTGCGGGACGCAGGCGGTGGTAGCCGTCGAATTGCTCGATGACGCCGGTGCGCCGGTCGGGGCCAGGCACGTAGAGCCGCCGCCTGGCCTCCTGGAATCCCGCGAGTTCGCCCTCGATATCGAGCTTCCCCAGGAGCGTGCGCAGCTCGGCGGGATGAGCCCGCTTCAGGTACGCCACGAGCTCGCCAGCAATCGCGAAGGTCTCGCGGGCAACCATGCTGGTGAAGGCGTTGTTATTGACGCGTTCGTGGTATTCATCGGGGCCGACGACATCGAGGATCTCGTAGCGCCGCTTCTCCTTCTTGTAGTAGGCGTATGAAAAGTAGAACCGGGCGCATTCGAGGATGACCTCGGCGCCGCCGTCGAGCAGCAGCGAATCGTCGCCGGTCACCTTGAAGTAGGCCCACATCGCGATGGCCACGTCGCCGCTGATGTGGACCTGCTTGTCGCGAAAGTGGGTGCGGAGGTTTCGACCGGTGAGAGGGTCACCAATATTGAAATACGAGCATGCCTCGTCACCGGTGTCCTGGCTCTCCCAGGCATACAGGGCTCCGCGGTAGCCGGGCCCCTCGGTGGCCGCCTTCCTCCGGGCTCCGTCCAGGGTGCGAATGCGGTAGCGCAGGAGCTCCACGGCGGTCGCAGGGAACGTGTGGAGAAAGAACGGATACATGAACATCTCCGTGTCCCAGAACACGGCGCCCTTGTACACCTGGCCCGAAAGGGCGCGGGCGGGGATCGAATTCGCGCTGCCGGCGACCGGAGCGACCATCAGGAGCTGGAAGATGCTGTAGCGGAGGGCGCGCTGAGCGTGGTCGTCGCCCTCGATCCGGACGTCGCAGCGGCGCCATTTTTCCGCCCACTTTTCGTCGTGCCGCGCGAGGCAGGCAGCGAAGCCCGATGTGGCGGCGGCCGAGGCCGCGGCGCAGGCCGCCTCCTCGAGCGAGCCATCACAGCGGTCGTTGTCGGTGAATACCGCAAAGAACTTCTCCAAGACGCAGGTCTGTCCCGGCTTCAGATTGAGTCGATAGATGCGCAGGTTCCTGTGGTCCTGGTCCACGAGCGTCTCGGCACCGAGATCGCCGTTGAGCACCTCCGCGACGCAGACGCGCTTCGAACTCTCGTTCGTCCGGCCCCGCACCACGAGGGCGCGACCGCGCTTGGACGCCTGGAGGTCGAGCAGGTGCGGGCCGTTGAGGTCCCAGATATTGTAGTCGATTCCGGTGCGAATCGTGACGCGGGCTGCCTTGTCGCAGGTCAGTTCGAGACGCACCACGCCGAGGTTTGGACAATCGGCGCTGAGGAAACGCTCCGAGCGAAGGCGCAGGATCCTGCCCTTGGCCATGAACTCAGTCTCCCGCTCGAAGCGGGCGTTTTTGAAATGGACAACCTGGCGGTGCGAACGCACCGCGCCACCCAGGGCGCTGAGCTCCACGCCTTCGAGTTCGACACGGGTGAAGGCGCCATTGGGCGCATTGACCGGCTCGCGCCAGGCATCACCCACGCGGTCGAAGAGGCCCGCCAGCATGACCCCGACCGAATCCTCCGGACCGCATTCGTCCAGCGTGCCGCGATAGCCCATGTAGCCATTGGCAAGCTGAAATACGTTGCCGCGGCGCAGCAGGCTTTCGCGGCTGCCGCCATGGCTCCTTGTGCTGAGTGTCCAGGAATCGGTCATAGAAAAAGGTCAGACGCCGGGCTTGTGATCGCGCACCCGCGTCATCAACAGCGCCGCGATGATCATCGATACTCCCCCGAGCGCGATCGCCAGAATCGCCTGGCCGTGAAACACGGTGCGGACCATCAGGCCCAGCACGGCGGCTGCGAGAATCTGGGGAATGACGATGAAGAAATTGAACATGCCCATGTACACGCCCATCTTCCGGTACGGCACCGTGGCGCTGAGGATGGCGTAGGGCATCGTCAGCAGGCTCGCCCAGGCAATGCCCAGGCCCGTCATAGAAACGATGAGCAGGTGGGGATTCTTGAAGAAGTACATCGAGGCGAGACCGAGTCCGCCGATGATCAGGCAGATGACGTGGGTGGTGACGCGGCTCGTGCGCCGTGCTATCCAGGGCAGCGCAAAGGCCACGAGCGCCGCGACGCCGTTGTACACCGACATCAGGATGCCGACCCAGTTGGCGCCCGCGTTGTAGGCCGCGGAGGTCGGGTCGCTGCTTCCGTAGTGGTAGCTGGTGACCGCGGCCGTGGAATAGATGAAGAACGCGAACAGCGCGAACCAAGTGAACATCTGGGCGAGTGCCAGCTGGCGCATCGCCTGCGGCATGTTGTTCACATCGTACACGATCTCCACGAGCCCGCGTTTGTGGCCGGAGCGGTAACGAAGCGCGGCGACGATTTGAAGCAGACCGTAGAAGCAGACGCCGCCGGAGAGGATGTAGAGCGGCTTGTCCCAGCCCAGTTCACGAATCAGGAGGCTCGCGCCGAGGCCGAGCGCCAGAATCACCGATCCCAGGGTGATGTAGCGGCGTACGTTGAGCGTGAGCTCGGGCTCGGATCGATCCTCGACGCGGTCGGAGCCTTCGTGGAAGGCGGCCTGCTCCTCGGGCGAGTATTCGCGGGTGGAGTAGATCGTCCAGAGCACAGCCAGCAGATAGATCACACCGCCGAAGTAGAACGACCATTTCACGGATGGCGGCAGCTGCCCCTCGGGGGCGGTGTTGGCGACGTGGAAGACGTTCGTGAGCAGATAGGGCAGCGCGGATCCGATGACCGAACTGGCGCCGATGAAGAAGGTCTGGACCGCGAAGCCGATGGTGCGCTGCTCGTCGGGGAGCATGTCGCCGACGAAGGCGCGCATGGGCTCCATGGTGACGTTGATGGACGCGTCCATGATCCAGAGCATGCCCGCGGCGAACCACAGCGCGGGAGAGTTGGGCATGACGAGCAGGGCCGTGGAGGCGAGCAGCGCGCCGACGAGGAAGTAGGGTTTTCGGCGACCCAGACGGTTCCACGTCTTGTCGCTCATGTAGCCAATGATTGGTTGCACGAGCAGGCCGGTGACTGGACCCGCGATCCAGAGGATGGGGATCTGGTCGACCTTGGCGCCGAGCGTCTCGAAGATGCGGCTGACATTGGCATTCTGCAGGGCAAAGCCGAACTGAATGCCGACGTAGCCGAAGCTCATGTTCCAGAGCTGCCAGAAGTTGAGGAGGGGTTTCCTTTTCATGGTGCGACGACAAGCTGCCGGGGGAGTCAGCCGGCTTCAAACCCCGCTTTCCGTTTGAGTACGAGGTTGTTGATGCCGTCGACGTCGAGCCGCGCGAGGTCGTCGACGGCGACGTCGGCACCCCGGGCGAGCAGCTCGGCGGCGTTGTCCTCACGGGCGACACCAAGGGTAAGGGCGAAGCCGCCGCGGGATCCCGCCTCGACGCCGGAGGCCGCGTCCTCGACGACGACCGCCCGCGAGGGGTGGACACGGAGGCCCGCACAGGCTTCGTGGAAAATGTCGGGCTCGGGTTTTCCGCGGAGCCCGAGCTGTTCGGAGACCAGTCCGTCGACGACCGCGCCAAAGAGGAAACGCGTGCCGGTCAATTCGAGGATGTCGCCCGCGTTGCGGCTGGAGGTCGCGAGCCCCACGCGCACGCCACGTCGGCGGAGCGCGATGATCAGCGCCACGGTCGAATCGTAGACACGCACCCCGCGCTCGCGGAGGATGCGGTTGAAAAGCTCGTTCTTGCGGTTGCCCAGGCCGCAGATCGTCTGCGCGCCGGGCTCGTCCGAGGCAGCGCCGTATGGCAGTGTGATGCCCCTGGAGCGCAGGAAAGCCTCCACGCCGCGGTAGCGCGGGCGTCCGTCCACGTAGGTACGGTAGTCGCCCTCGTGGGTGAATTCGCGGAACGTCTCGCCGTAGCGCGCCGCACGGGCGGCGAGGTATTCGTCGAACAGCTGCTTCCAGGCCTCGGCGTGCACCGTCGCGGTCTGGGTCAGCACGCCGTCCATGTCGAAAACCACGGCCTCGAACGCCAGCGTTTCCGACCTCGCACCGGAGGAACCGGCAGCGCCCTCTGAATTGTGTCCACAGGCCAACGACATGATGGAAGCGGTCGACGTGATTTTGCGATCAATCGGTTTTTGAAAAAACGGGTCCGTCCAGACACGGGCGGACCCGGGAGCAGGAACCGTCGGGCGCCCCCCAAGGCGCCCGACGGCGATACTGTGTATCCAGGTTTCCCCGTCGTGAGGGGTCCGGCCCGACCTGGAACGGGCACCCTGAGGAATCAGAACGTGAACCGGCTGGTGAGCTGGAAGGTCTGCGTCGGCCCGATGCGATACCCGGCCGGCGTTCCGGCGGCCTGCCCGGCGATCGGTCCCTGGACCGTGATCGGGATCAGGTAGTCGTGCTTGCCCAGGTTCGCGATGTTCAACTGGATGTGCCAGTCGATGTTCCGCCAGATCTTCCGATGGTAGCCGACCCAGAGGTCGAGGTTGGTCTCGGAGGGTCCCTTGTAGGGATGCGCGAGGTCGAACGCGAGGGTCGCAGGCTGGGACGGATCGCCGAGCGGCGGGTAACCGATGGTGTCGCCGCTCTGGTACCGCACGCCACCGCCGACATTGAAGCCCTTCAGGAACCGATGGGTGAATTCGTAGTTGGTGATGAGGTTGTAGTGCCAGGTGCGAATTTCAGGAGCGGCTGCGCCTTCGACCAGCTTGAGGTTGGCCCAGTCGGCTCCGACGGAGCCCGGGGCTCCGACGCCGGTGTAATAAACCAACCGGTCGTTCGGAACGTCGGACGTGCCCCACCAGAAGTGCATCAGACCACCGTCTCCGTTGACCATGGTGGCGACCTGGTTCATCAGGCCGTTGAGGGCCGTACCGCCGATATTGCTGCGGACCGCGTCCTCCTTGCTGGCGTTGAAGGTGATGCGCCAGTTCGGGAACGGATTGGCGTTCAGTTCGACTTCGACGCCCTTGGAGACGCCGTCCTCGGTGATCGTGAAGCCATTCGGTATCGAGTTTGCAATCACGTACGGATTGCCGGTCTGGTTCGACTGGATGTACGCGAGGCTGTTGAATCCCCAGGCCTTCCAGAACCGCGGGTCGACCGAGTTCTCAAAGGCGCGCACTCCGGCGAGGGCCGCGGTCTGCTGCGCCTTGAGCGCCGCCGACTGCACCGACACGTCGTCGCTGAAGGTGTACTGCTCGATGTTGCTGCCGCCCTTGAGGGGACCCCAAACCGGGCCGCCCTGGATGGCAGGATCGAACATGTTCGTGAAGTTCACGAGGCTGCCCATCCACCAGTTGAAGTCGTTCGCGAAGGAGCCCGCGTTCGTGGTGATGTTTCGCTCGGAGGTGACGTAGCGGTTGATCTTGAGCGAGTATTTGCCGTCGCGAGTCGAGATCACGATGCCGCGGTCGATCGTCTTGCCGGACGGCGGGGCGATCTGCGCGCCGTACACGTCGACGCGGCCCGCGAGCGGCTGGAAGTTCGTCGACTGGTTGTAGGTGAGGCTGACGTCAAACGGCAGGCTCTTGGTCAGGTCCTTGACTCCGGGCAGGTCCATCAGATGCACCACGAAGCTCTCGGAGCGGGAGGTGACGCTGATGACGCCATTCGGGCCGCTGGGAAGGCCGTAGTTGCTGAAGTCGATGCTCTGGGGATCCGCCGCGTCACCGATATTGCGGGAGACGCCGTAGGCCCTGGCGGTGTCCTTGCGCCAGCCGAAGGTGGCGACGATGCTGTCGTCGAGCATCTTGCCCTGCCAGATGAGTGCCTTGGAGGTCGTTTCGGCCCGGTTCAGCGCAGCGCTGGTCGCGAGCAGGTCGCGATTCGCAGCCGAGTTCGCCTGGGTGATGTTGAGCTGCTGGGTGGTCCAGCCGACGTAGTTGGCGGGATTGTTCGCCTGCGTGAAACTCGACGGGAGCGGGTTGTTGCCGACCGGGTATCCGGGAGCCAACTTCGACGGATCGGTCGTATAGGCGTTGTTCGTCCAGGGAGCCGTCGGATCGACGCCGGGGGCGTTCCACGTGTCGTTGAAGTAGGTGACCAGGCCGTTGGTGATCGCCGGGGTCCCCGAGATCACCGGGATATTGGCACCGGACGCCGACTTGCCGAGAAGCGAAGGCCCGAGGTACATGACCATTGCGGGCTCGACGGTCGTGAAGTTCACGGTCGCCGGGTTGAGGTGCGGATCCTGCAGATTATAGGCGTTCTGGTCGAGGTAGCCGTAGCTGTCCCAGCCGCGTGAATCAGTCGTTTGGGTCGAGTCGGCCCAGAGTCCAGTCACCGTATGTTTGCCAACGATACGGCCCAGCCAGCCCGGCAGATCCTTGTTGAAGTCCCGGGTGACATAGGCGGTGACGCGCTTGTCCTCGCTGGTCGTGGCATTGGAGTAGTTGCTGCCGCCGGTGGTGGAGACGAATGGGCGTCCCACGTTCGGATTCGGCGTGCCGTCGGAATACGGAACCCCCGTCAGCCCCGCATCGGAGGTGCCGTTGTTGTAAACGGACATCGGGTCGATGAAGAGAGCGACGTTGCCACCCAGGAGGGCGGTGTGCGTGTACTTGTAGTACTCCTTGTTGTAATCGAAGGAAATACCGACCTGGTCGTTGAGGGCGGTTTCCGCCACGTTGAAGGTCTCGCGGTGGAACTGCTGCATCTCGTGCTTCGTGTCGCCGTCGATCAGCTTCTTGTAGAAGTTGAAGATCGACGGATCGGTGAGCACGTTGTTCTTGAATATGCCCGCGCTGGAGTACGGAAGGCCTGAATTGACCGCCCAGATCGAGGTGGGAGCGATGCTGGCCCAGGAGCCGGGAGCCGTGACGTAGCCGATCTGGTGATTTCCCTGGTACTGCTGCGTGGCGGAGGTGACCCAGTAGGCAGTCTGCGCGCCGCCGCCGTTGCCGAAGAAGGCGACCGGATTGTTGGCGTTGGTGTTGCCGAAGCTGGAATTCTCAATCCACGGCGACGAGTACGGAATCGGCATGGAGCTGGCGTTCGCGTAGTTCGTCGGGCGGGCCACGCCGCTGCCGATGCGACCCGTCTGGTTGTCCCACAGCTGCCAGCCGTTGTAGGTGGCCTGGTTGGTGCCCGCGGCGCCGCTGCCGAAGAACGGAGTGATCTGGTCCTGCGGAGGCAGTTCGCGCGGATTGTTGCTGTCGATCCGGCCGCTCTCGAAGCCGGCCTTCGCGACGAAATGGAAGCCATTCTGGTTCAGGAGCGCCGGTTCATACCGGATCGAACCGGAGATGCGGCGGTCGTTCGAGAACGCGGGCTTCTGCTCGTATTTCTCCTGGTCGTTGAGGAGGTCCAGGCGGATCGCCACCTGGCGGGGCACGAGCACCCGGTTCAAGTCGAGCGACTCGCGGGAGGAGCCGTAGCTGCCCACCTTCATCTCGACCTCTCCGGAGTTCTTGAACATCGCCTGCTTGGTATCTGCATTGATGATACCCGCCGGGCTGCCCTCGCCGAAGAGGATGGCGTTCGGGCCGCGCTGGAGGTCGACGCGGTCGATGTTGTAGCTGTCCCAGGGAATTTCGGAGTGGAAGAAGTCCCGGGTGTTGTCAGCGGCCGCGAGTCCGCGGATACGCGTGGTCTGGCTCGGGCGGTCCGGCTCCGAAAGCGCGGCGGAATCGCCGGTGCCCGCGAAGTTTCCGTACACGCCACCGACCTCGGAACTGACCGTGTATTGGAGCAGTGAGGTGTTGTTGGTCGCGCCGATGTCCTTGAACAACTGGCTCGTGTAGACGGTGACGCTGCTGCCGATGTCGCGCAGGTCGGTGTTCAGGCGATTGCCCGCGAGCGTGTGGGTCGCGGTGTACCCGGTGTCGCTCCTGGATGCGTTCACTTCGAACGGAGTGAGGAGGATGACGTCGTCGTCTTTGGCGGAGGATGTCGACGCGTCCTTGTCGGTTGTGGCCGACTGGGCGCGAAGCATCGCACAGGGCGCCAGCAGCGCCGCGAGCAGGAGGGCCTGCCGAGATATGCTGGAAGATGTCTTCATTGGGTGGGTAACGGGAGGAGGTGGTTTGCTGTTTGACGGATGCCGAAGTGGAGCCGTCGCTTGTGGTAGGTACGGAGACGGCTTTGCCATCCCCAAGGGCCCGCCATCGGCGGACCCGCGTGACATGGTTTCTGCGTTGGAGGGGTTAGGTCGGTTGACGTAGGGTTGATTCGTACGCCGTGGGTCGGCGGAAGCCCGGTCGCCGCCGGCCTTCCCGGAAGGCCCTGGAGGCCTCGGTCCGAACAGACGGTGCGCGCTTCGGGTGCGGATTTCGTCGATTCCCGTCCGCGACGCCACCTCGTCGCTTTGCAACCGTTGCAATACCCACCCGACCGGAGCCCGTGCAGGGACGCCAATATCCCAATGCGACACACTTCGCCCGCCCTGGAAATCGCATTCGCGTCCGGATCACGCATCACCCCGAAGGGTCAGCCCGTCGCGCCAGTGTCCGTGCACCTGCAGCGTCCGAGGCAGCTTCGGGATGCCGCGCTCGCCGGCGTGAAGCTTCGAGAACAGCATGTCCACCGCCGCACGCCCGATCTCGTCGGAGTGCTGCTCGACGCCGCTCCAATCGGAATGCACCGGCGTGAGATCCAGGGACACCAGGCCAATTTCCTTCGCGACCCTGCGGCCCGCCGAGGTGAGCCAGGCATCCATCCTATTGGGTTCGTTGCGAAACGTGGACAGCGTCAGCACGCAGTCGACCTTGTGGGCAGCCACCCATTTCAGGAACACCTCGCGGGTCATGGTCTCCGGCAGCAGCGGCGGGACCGAACCGACCGACCGCACCGTGGAGCGCAGGCCGGCAAAGCCGAGCGACCAGCGTCCGCCGGTGATCCCGTCCTGATACCGTTCGATCGCCAGGCCGATGCGGCGATAACCGCGGCCGGTGATGACCCGGCCCGCCATGACCACCGCCTCGGTGTGATCGCTCACCACGCAATCGATGCGCGGCGCGGGCATGCGATGGCCGACCTGCACGACCGCGAAGTCCTCCCAGGGCAGCGACACCTCGAACGGCTCCATCGGGAACGCGGCGAGGAGCACGCCGGAGATGCCGCGCGCCTTGAGGATCTCACCCAGGCGCCGGCCCGTCATGCCGCGCGAGCTCAGCGCGAACTCGGTGATCTGAAAGCCGAAGGCCTTTGCACGCTCCGTCGCGGCCTCCCAGTTCCTCGCGAGCGTCGGGGTCAGGCGCCACTCGCGCGCGGAGGCGACCGGAGTCACGAACGCGACGGTGCCGAGGTGATTCAGGGCGACGCCCCGGCGGGTCGCGCTCATCACCTGGCCGACGAGCGTGTTGTACTGATACCCTGTCTTCTCGGCCGCATCGAGCACCCGGCGGCGTGTCGCCTCCGCCACTGTCGTTGCCCCGCTCATACAGCGGGAGGCGGTGGACACCGACACTCCCGCGAGACGTGCCACGGCCTGGAGCGTGGGCGCTGTGCGGGGCTGCACGACGGTGTTCATGCCCGGCCCTTTTGGATGGTCCGCTCGCCGGCGTCAAGAATGGCAGGTGTGGTCGGAGGTCAGACTCCAGAGGTCAGAGGTCGGAGGCCAGGGAGGGGGGCCTCCGCGAATTTGCGGTTCAACTACATCATTTCCTCGTACTCAGAGATCGGATGCCAACGCCTCCCGCGGTACTCCAAGCCTGAGGCGGCCTCACTCCCCATCCGGCGGGCGGATCGGCTGCAGGAGTCGGTCGAGTTCGGCCTGGGTCGGATTCCGTATCGACCGAAGCGTGACGACCGCCTCGCCCGCGGGGAGTTGCACCCGGGCCGGGGTGCTCACCCTCATGCCGAGAAGCACCGCCGCGAGCGGAGAATTGTGGGGCAGGCACTCGATTCCGGTTTCCGCATCGGTCGCCGTCTCGCCGTAGGTTGCGATCAGGAAGGTGAAGCGATGGGACTTCCGCGTCTTCGGATCCTCCTTCTCGACCGACGTGACGTGTCCAAGTTGGAGCGTATCGGTCGGCTTGGTCAGCCACGTGGCGATGTCCACCTCGATGAACGTGTTGTTCGCCACGAAGCGGTCCAGCCACATCATCTTCCGATCGACGTCGCGGATCGCCTGCTTCGCCGCCTTGAAACCGAAATTCTCGCGCAGGTCGCCCTGGCTGTGCGCCTCGACCTTGTCCTTCACCAGGTCGGCGCGCTTCAGTTTCAGGGCCTCAAACTGTTCCGCAAGGACGCGATTATAGCCGGGTCGGACGTAGATGGTCATGGCTCAAACTCCGACATGAAACACGACTTTGGGCCCGGCGGAAGCCTGCGTTTAGGCGGTTGGTTGCGGGATTCGGTCTCATTTTCAACAGTCCACCTTCCAAGTTTACCTTGCCAGCCTGCCTTTTTTCCCGAACATCCGTTCATGGCCAACGAAGATCTGGAAGCCGAAGTCTACGCCCTCGCCGATGCGTTCGGCCTGCTGCTGCGCCGGATCCGTGCGGTCTCCTCCGCGTCGAACGAGCTGTCCGTCACGGAGAATGCGGTGCTGGTGCGGCTGGAGAAAGAGGGAGCGGCGACGACCGCGGACCTTGCGCGGGCTCACGGAATGAAGCCGCAGTCGATGGGTGCGACGGTTGCGGCGCTCGCGGAGGCCGGCCTGGTGGCGAGGAAGCCCCACCCGACCGACGGGCGACAGGTGATGATTGAGCTGACCGCGAAAGGCATCGCGCTCAGGAAGTCGACGCGCGCCGCCAAGCGGACCTGGCTGGTCGAGGCGGTGGGTCGTTTGAATCGCGAGGACCAGAAGCGGCTGTTCGCGGCTTCGGACATTCTCCGCAGGGTTGTGGAGTCGTGAGCACGATGGCCACGGAAGAGCGCGGACTGGGCCGGTTGTCGCATGCCTGGCGGGCCCTGCGACATCGGAATTTCAGGCTGTTTTTCGTGGGCCAGAGCATCTCGCTGATCGGCACGTGGATGACCCGGCTCGCAACAGGCTGGCTGGTGTATCACCTCACCCACTCCGCACTGCTGCTTGGTGTGGTTGGCTTCGCGGGTCAGATCTCGTCGCTGCTCGCGGGGCCGTTCGCCGGTGTCTGGGTGGAGCGCATCGATCGCCGCAAGCTGCTGCTCGCCACGCAGGCGGCGGCCGCGGTCCAGTCGTTTGCGATGGCCGCGCTGACGCTGGCACACGTGATCACGCTCTGGGAGGTCATCGTGCTCGCGATCTGCCAGGGTCTCATCAACGCCTTCGACATGCCGGGAAGGCAGGCTTTCCTGGTGCGGATGGTCGACGACCCGAACGACCTGGGCAACGCGATCGCGATCAATTCGTCGATGGTGACGGGCGCGCGCCTGGTCGGACCGGCGCTTGCGGGCCTCATCATCGCAGCCGCAGGCGAAGGCTGGTGCTTCGTGATCGACGGCGTGAGCTATTTCGCGGTGATCGTCTCGCTCCTGATGATGACGGTGGCGGTCGCCGCGGGCCCGCGGCGCGAGGCCTCGATGCTCCGCGAGATGCGCGAGGGCTGGGACTACGTTCGCGCCTCGCTGCCGATCCGCACCATCCTGACGCTTTTCGCGCTGATGAGCCTGATGGGGTATTCGTACTCGGTGCTCCTCCCGGTATTCGCGACCGAAGTACTTCGGGGCGGCGCGAACACCCTGGGCTGGCTGACTGCGGCGTCGGGGGCCGGCGCGCTGATCTCGGCGCTGTCGCTTGCCCTGCGGAAATCGGTATTCGGATTGCCGCGCATGATCGCCGTCTCGGGAGCGACGCTGGGCGCATCACTCGTGCTGTTCGGCCTGTCTCACCTGCTTTGGCTCTCACTGGCCGCGATGGTGTTGGTCGGATTCGGTCTGACCCAATGCGCATCGGCCAGCAACACGATCATCCAATCACTGGTGGCGGATGGCATGCGGGCGCGTGTGATGAGCTATTTCACGATGTCGTTTTTCGGAGCGGCCCCACTCGGAAGCCTTCTGGCGGGCTTCCTCGCGAGCCGTTTTGGAGCCTCGATCGCGACCTCGACGGCGGGCGTGTTTTGCCTCGCCGGAGCCGTGTGGTTCTCGTTCCAGCTGCCCACGGTGAATTCGGCAGCCGCGCACGTGCTCGCCACCAAGGGTCTCGCACCCGCCACCACCGATCCCATTCCGGCGCGTCGCCGCGCGGCCTGACTTTATGCCCGTCCTCCACAACCTGGCCTGTCTGCTCTCCGGCATGCTCCTCGCCAATACCGTCCCGCATTTCGTCCACGGCGTTTCCGGGGACCGCTTCCCCACCCCGTTCTCCAAACCGCCCGGGAAAGGCCTGTCGTCCCCGACGACGAACATGGCTTGGGCGCTGGTCAATCTCGTGGCCGGCTCCGCACTGGCTCGTTTCGGCGGACTCGTGCACGGCGGCAATTTGAAGCTCGCCCTGTTCTTCGCGGGCGTCGCCGCACTGGGTTTGTGGTCGAGCCGCATCTTCGCACAGAAGCACACTCACTGATCGCATCGAAACCCTGTCACACCGACTCCACCATGGCGTTCACCCAACTCGATTCCACGCCCGCGCTGGTCGTCATCGACCTCCAAAAGGGCATCGTCGCTCTGCCAACCGCCCGTCCCGCCGAGGGCATCGTCGCCAACGCGGCCGCGCTCGCCCGCGCCTTTCGCGAACGCGGGCTGCCGGTGATCCTGGTCAACGTCGCAGGACGCGCTCCGGGACGCACCGATGCGACCTTCAATTTTTCACCTCCCCCCGACTGGGCCGAGCTCGCGCCGGGCCTGGGCGCCCAGCCGACCGACCTGCGCGTGACCAAGCTCCAGGTGGGCGCCTTCTACGGCACCGCGCTCGAGTTGATCCTACGGCGCTGCGGAGTCACCCAAATCGTGCTGGCGGGCATCTCCACGAGTTTCGGCGTCGAGTCGACGGCCCGTGCCGCGTACGACCAGGGCTACAACGTGGTTTTCGCTGAGGACGCGATGACGGATCGCGATCCCGCCTGCCACCAGCACAGCGTCGAGAAGATCTTTCCCCGTATCGGTCAAGTGACGACGAGCGAGCGGATCCTGGCGGCGTTCGCCTCAAGGCCCTGACGCCCGGAGGCCGGGCCGCTGCGGCTCATTTCTCCGCCAGAAGCGCGTCGAGGTCGGCCCTGACCTGGTCGGGCGAGATCATGCCGACGTACTCGCGCGCGATGCGACCGTGCCGGTCGATGATCTTCGTCACCGGAATGCCCGTGATGTCGGCTGCGATCGCGCTGCCCGGCTGGGCCATCGCGGCCGGATACTCCATCCCGTACTTCTTGACGAACGGACGCACGACGTCGGGGCCGTCCTGGTCCATGGAGAGTCCGATGAACGAGACGCCCTTTGGCTCATAGGCTGCGGCTAGGCGAACCAGGTCGGGCGTCTCCGCCCGGCAAGGCGGGCACCAGGTGGCAAAGAAGTTCACCAGCACCACATGCCCCCGCTGAGCGGAAAGGCTCCAGGTTCCGCCGGCGAGCGTGGAGACGGTAAAATCGGGAGCCGCAGCACGATCCGCGGGCGCGACAGCGTTGACCGCCTGCTGGGCACGGCGCGAGAGAATGCGGTTGATCGCAAAGAGACCGATCACGGCGATGAGGATCAGGCCGACGGTGCGGAAGAGATTGAGGCGGGAGTCGGAGGACATTGGATCCGGGAGTGGTAGTTATTCTGAGCCGGCGAACGGCTGACTTAATCTAACCAGATAGGCGCCGGGCACACGGATAAAGTCGACTTTCCGCGAAACACCGTGATCGAAGGCCGGGCGCCGACACGAGGCTAGGCGTTTCAATCTGAGGCACGCGATGAACCGACGGAAGACCGGGAAAACAAAGGCATGGAAAGTCCGACGATTGAAAACTCAAAGCCCCGGAGTCAGTCGGGCCCCGGGGCTTCAGTGCCAGACGGCAAACTTAACGCTTCGAGAGCGTCGCGAGGTAATCGCCGAGGTCGCTGACCTCCTGCGGCGTGCCGGCGAGGGGCGGCATGAACGCGTGGTAGGGCGAATCGGGCTTCGCCTCATGGAGGATCCGCAGCAGGCTTCCGATCGCCTCGCGGTCGCGGCCGGCCAGCAGGCGGGTCATGGACCGATAGCCGTCGACGGTGTGACAGGCCATGCATTCGCCCCGGAAGATGGCCTGCCCTCGCGCGAGGTTCTCCGGTCCCTTGTCCGAGGTCCACATCGAGTGGGTCAGGTATCCGTCCTTGTTGAACCGGGCCACGTCGTAGTTGCGCACGCCGTTTGAATACATGTGCTCCCCGATCACATACGGTTTGCGCAGCATTTCACGGGCGTATTCGGCCGCGGCGGTCGTCACCAGCGCCAAAACAAGGATCGACAGCGCATGGCCGAAGCCGAAATCCCGGGCCGAGCGCCAGGCGAAGAAATAGACCACACCAGCGATCGTCGCGGAGGTCATCACGATCACGAGCACGGTCCGGGTGACCTGGGTGAACATGCCCGTGCCGATCGTGGACATGCCAAACGAGAGCAGTTCGCGCTGGGCCGCCGGGACGCGATAGAGGTACCACGCGAGGAGGAAGGGCAGAGCGATGAACGAGGGGACCAGCCACTTCGCGCTCCAGCGAACGAGCTGGGCCTTCAGTTCGGTGCGGTCCTCCTCCATGCGGCTCGAGGTCACCAGGGCCCACACACCCGCAAGGGAGAAGCAGACCACCGTCCGCAGGAACAGGCTTGGCCAGTAGGTCGGATTGAAGAAGGCCTCCCAGAACCGGCTGGCCTCCTGGCCTGTGCCCGCGACCGCCAGCCAGGCGGCGCCCGGGGTCAGCATGAAGGTCAGGATGCCGTTGATGATCACGAGCGTGAACAGGGAGGCGACGGCATAGACCCAACCCACCGCGAGGTGCAGTTCGTCGGACACGCGGCCCCACGTGTAGTAGTACACCGCGGCGGCCGAGAGCTCGACGAGGAAGAACACCCACTCGATCGCCCAGCCGAAGACGAAGTTGTGGATCAGCGTGCTCGTGGCCTCGGGGTTTGCGAGTCCGATGGCAAACCAGATACCGACGCCCGACACGGCGCCGAAGACGCCCGTGAGGATCAGGAAGAACCTCGAGTGTGCGCGCAGCGGCTCCAGCCACTCGCGCCGCCCCTGCTTCAGCGCCTTGCGTTCGGTGAGCGGGAGATAAAGCCCGCCGCCGACGGCGAAGTGCGAGATCATGATGTGGAAGATGGCGATCAGACCGATGACCCAGCCCGAGCCCAGATAGGGCACATTCCAGAAAGGATAGTTCATGACAGCAGTGGTTGGGGGTTAGAGGACGGCGTAGCCCCAGATGGTCGTCACCAGGAGGATGCCAAGCACCACGAAGCCAAACCACGTGGCCTGGCGCCCGCGCCTGCCGGGGCGGGTGTCGGGATCGAACAGCGGTATCAGGAACCAAAGCACAAGGCCCAGAGTGAAGAGCACCATGCCCGCCCCCTCCCCCGCAGATCCGGGGAACCAGCGTCCGAAGAGCTTCAGGACCTGGAAGGAGCTCATGAAATACCACTCCGGATGGATACCCGCGGGCGCTGGCTTGAGCGCGTCGGCGGCGCTGCCGAGGTCCCAGGGGAAGATCGCGGCCATGACCGCGAGCGCATTCAGCGCGATCAGCCACATCGCGAGATCCTTCATCAGGAAGTTCGGGAAGAACGGCACCGTCTTGCGCTGCGCCACGGGCTTATTCTGCTCCGAGGGCGGAATCGCATTGCCGTGCCTCTGGACCAGCCACAGGTGGAAACCAAGGAGCGGCACGAACAGCGCCGGAAGGATCACCACATGCAGCGCAAAGAATCGCTGCACCGTGAAGGCAGTCACGTCCGGTCCGCCCCGAACGATGTCGCCGATCTTCGAGCCGATGAGCGGCAGCGAGGTGGGAATCTCAAGGCCGACCTTCGTCGCGAAGTACGCGAGCGTGTTCATCGGGAGCAGGTATCCGCTGAAGCCGAACACGAGCGTGAGCAGGAGCAGGATCATCCCCGACCACCAGCCGAACTCCCTCGGATTCCGATAGGCCTTCATGAAGAACACCGAGAACATGTGCACGAAGATGGCGGCGATCATGAGGTTCGCCGACCACGAGTGCGCCGAGCGGATGAGCCATCCGAAATGGATCTCATAGGTGATCTGCCGCACCGACTCGAAGGCGTCGGGGCCGGGCCGATAGTACACGAGCAGGAGCACGCCGGTCACCGCCTGCACGAGGAACAGGAACAGCGAGATGCCGCCCCAGTAATACCAGAACGACTGACGGTGCTGGGGCACGGTCTTGTGCTTGGCGAAGGCCATGAGCTCCGAAAGCCCGAGCCGCTCGTCGATCCAGGAAAAAGCCGAATTGGATTTTTGGTTCATGTGGGGCTCCTTTCTCAGACGCGCGACACCTTCACGTCCCCCTTGTCGACCGTCACCTTGTACGCCGTGAGTGGCCTGGGCGGGGGTCCGTCTATGTTCTTTCCGGTGTAGGCGTTGTATACGCCGCCGTGGCAGGCGCACTTGATGAGGTCCGCCTCGGGATGGTACTGGACGGTGCAGCCCAGGTGGGTGCAGACCGCGGTGAGCGCGACCCACTTGCCGTCCTTGTGGTGGATCAGCACCGCGGGATGGGCGCCGAACTTGAACATCAGCGCCGTGCCCGCGGGAAGGTGCTCGGCGTCCTTGAGCGTGACCTCCGACACGGCGGCCTCGGCGGCCTCCATCTCGGCGGGCGACGTAAGGTAGCGGTAGACCGGATAGCCTATCGCCGCCGCATAACAGGCGCCGACGGCACCCACGGCCAGCTTCACGAATCCGCGCCGGGAAAGTGCCTCGTCGGAGGATTCCATTGTGTTTGAATTTCCGGATACGTCGTTCATGGGAGGCTCCCTTCCGACTGCGTCTTTGCACGCGCCATCACCGAGACCAGCCAGGCCAGCGCGCCGAGGCCTGCGACGAAGACCACGAAGAACACCGCGACCACGGACCAGTTGGTCACCACGACGCGGTCCCAGACATTGAATCCCTTCGCAGCGAGCGTGAGATCGCGGAGGCCATCGCGGAACAGCGTCCAGGCGGCGATCGTAAGCACCACCAGCAGCGCACTGCCGTAGGCCGCGACCGAGGACCTGGGACGGGCGACTGCAGCCCAGGCTCCGAAGAGCAGCACCCCGGCGGCCAACACGGTCCAGGCCAGCCGGCAGTCCGCATAGACCGCGTTCGAGCCAAGCGCCTCGCGCAGCGAAGGGGCGAGCGAACCGAGCAACATGACGCCGACCGCGCCCTGGGCCACGATCCCGATCACGGCCAAGCGGCCGCCAAGGCCCGACAGATGCCGAGCGAGGGCGGCCTCGATGGATTTCCTCGAGGAGATCCACACCATCCACAGGCCCGCGACCCACACGCCGCCCGCCATCATGAAAAGCCAGCGCGGCAACGCCGTGGGGTCATGGGGCGGCAGGTGAAGCCCGACGGACGACGCCTCGTACATCGACCGCCAGACCTCGGGTCGAAGCATGAGGGTCATGTTCATCGTGTAGATCCGCGCGATGCCCCCCGCCAGCAGCCAGGCGAGCCCGCCGATCCACCACACCGCCCTCCCCTGCTCCGTCCCCTTGGCGAAGCGGTAGAGCAGCCAGTAGCAGGCCATCAGCAGGAAGATCACCGAGATCCAGTACACGCCGATCAGCACGCTGCTCGTGTACAGGGCGCGACCGTAGAGCACCTGGGAGAACAGCAGCGGCGGCACGCCCAGATTGATCACGTAGGTCATCACGATCGGCATGCGCCTCGCGAGCGCCGCCGACGCGCCCAACTGGAGTTCGGAGCCCGGGGTCCCGCGTCGGAGCACTCCGGCAAGGTTCAGGAAAATCGCGGCGAGGAGCCCTCCGATGAGGACCTCCACGGCCACGAAGTGAAGCGACAGCGTCAGCACGTGCAGGCCCTTGAAGAGCCACACCGGTGCCGGCAGCGGGATCAGATCGACAGCTGGAAACGTAGTCATGGCGATGATGGGGTATGGAACAAAGTCGAAGAGGCTGGCGCTCAGGCGCACGCGACGCGGCGTCTGGCGGGGGCCGGGTGAAGGGCGCGGTGGGCGAGCGCGTGGCCGGGGGTGTTTCGGGCGAGCAGGTCGAACCGGGCCGCGGCGAGACTCTCGCGAAGCGCGCGGTCGGCCTCACACCACACACCCTGGATCGGACACCGGGACGCGAGCGGGCAGCCCTTGCCGCCATGAGTGCAGCGGTTGAGCGCGATGCGTCCCTCCATCGCCTCCACGATGTCGAGCAGCGAGATCTCGTTCGCGGGCCGGGCGAGTCGCAGCCCTCCGGAGGCACCCCGGACCGTCTTGAGGATCCCCGCCTTCACGAGACTCCCGACCAGCCGGCGCACGAAGGGCAGCGGCATTGCGCGGGCCTCCGCGACCTCGCGGATCGAAACCTGCGCGTCGCCGTCGACGGCCGCCAGGTGGAGCACCAGCCTCGCTGCGTAATCGGTATGTCGTGCGATCGAGAGCATTGACGGGCATAGGTGACAACCCCGGTAACATTACCTCGTCGATCACAATTCGAGCTCCGGAGGCATCCACCATCCTTCCTTTCGAAAACCCCGATTACCCTGGGCGACGGCTTCTTGCGACTGCAACGCAACGGCGTCTCAGTTCGCTCTGGGGACAACCACCAGGAGGACGGGATATCGGCCCCAAAATACCCGATTTCTTGACATTCTAATTTCAGGAATAAGCCGGCGGCATATCTTTCCCCCGAAAGTCCGGACGGGGGTCAGCCCGCGTCGGGCCGCTTCGGGATACCGGGCTCGGACGGGAAAGGGGCGAAGAGCGACACGGCCTCGCCGCGCGAGCTGACATGCAGCTTGTGGTAGATCCGCCGGACATGGGTATTGATCGTTCCAATACTGAGTCCCAGCAGGTCCGCCATCTCCTTGTAGGCGAGACCGCGGGCAAGGAGCCTGAGGATCTCCAGTTCGCGCGCCGACAGGTCCTCCACCCGTCCGTGATTCGGCTCCTGGGGCTTCTTCTGGAACCACTGGACGACCTTGCGCGCGATGTAGCTGTTCATCGGCGAGCCGCCGGCATGCACCTGACGAATCGACGCGAGCAGCTCCTCGCGGGGCGTCTGCTTCATGAGATAGCCGGAGGCTCCGGCGGTGAGTGCGTCGAAGATGTGGTCGCTGTCCTCAAAGACGGTGAACACCACGAACTGGGTCTCGGGCATCGCGGCCTTGAGCTGGCGCACGCAGGTGATTCCGCTCTGTCCGGACAGATTGATGTCGACGAGCACGACGTCCGGCCTGTGGGCCGGCAGCAGGGCGATCGCGCCCTCCACGCTCTCGTGCTCGCTCACGAACTTGAGTCCCTCGTCGTGCGCGATCCAGTCGGCGACCAGGGAACGGACGCCTGCGTCGTCCTCGATGATGGAAACGGAGATGCTCACGGTAGTAGGGGGGAAAGACGCGGGGTTCTAGCGGTTCACGGACTTCCAGGGGAATGAAAAGACGACCGTGAAACCGGGGTCCTGCGATTGGCGCAGTTCCACCGAGCCGCCAAGTTGCGCGAGCCGGCGTCGCATGCTGGCCAGGCCATTTCCAGACGCGATCCGGCCCTCCTGCGCCACGGGTGCCGCCCCCAGGCCCGAGCCGTTGTCCGCGACAACCAGACGGCCGCCCTCGGGTCCGGCCTCCAGCGAGATCGTCACCTCGGTGGCCCCCGAGTGTTTGACCACGTTGTTGAGCGCTTCCTTGTACGCCAGGAACAGGTTGTGTCGGGCATCCGAGTGAGGTCGCCAGGGCGGGATCTCGAGGGGAAAATCGAACCGGCACCGGATGCCGGCCGTCCTCAGGAAATCCTGCGCGTACTTCTCGAAGTAATTCACGAGCGACTCGAGCGTGTCGTGCTTGGGATTCACCGCCCAGACGATCTCGTCCATCGCCTTCGTCACACCGCGTGCCGTCTCATAAATCCGCCCGAGGCCATCCTGAGTCTTGGCGGGGTCCCCGAGGTCCCGGCGCACCGTCTCGCACAGCATCGTGATCCGGGTCAGATGCGCGCCGAACTCGTCATGCATGTCGTTGGCGATGCGAGCGCGCTCGGAATCGATCGACCGCTCGAGCTCCAATCGCTCCAGGCTTCGCAGCAGCTTCACGCGGGCGCGGTTCCAGACCAGGGCCACCGTGGCCAGGACGAAGAGCCCGGCGAGCGTGAGCCTGAACCACAGGGTCTGCCAGACAAACGGCCGGACCGTCAGCGCAACCTCCGCACCGCCGAGGTTCCAGACGTTGTCGTTGTTTGCCGCAAGGACCCGGAACGTGTAGCGCCCGGGAGGCACGTAACTGTAGATTGCATACCGCTCCGCCCTGGCCTGCTGCCAGTCGGAGTCGAGGCCAGCGAGCCGGTACTTGAATCGGACAAGACTGGGATCCGCAAAGCTCAGTCCGGTAAACTTGAATTCGATCCGATGGCGTCCCGGAGGCACGACCACCGGACGGCGAACGGCGCCATTGGGGGTCACCACCCGACCGTCGATCCGCACCGACTCGATCACGACCGGGGGGACCTGCGTGTTCAACGCGACATCGGACGGGTCGATGATGGCGAGGCTCTGGTCCATCGAGAAGACGAGGCGGCCGTCGGCGGTGCGGCAATTGCCGCCCTGCTGGGAGGGCGAGCAGATGAGGCTGCCGAGACCGTCATTGCGGCCATAGCTGAGGCAGTCGACCTGCCCCAATTGTCCGTCCGCACATGCGTTCAGCTGGCGTTTGCTCACCCGGATGATTCCGGCGCCCGTGCTCATCCAGAGATAACCGCGTCCATCGTCCTCGATCTGCGATACCGTCGCGTCCGCCAGTCCGTTGGCCGGCAGGATGGCGGAAAAACGTCCGTCCTTGAGCCGGTCGAGTCCGCCGCCTTTCGTCCCGATCCACAGCGAGCCATCTTTATCGCGATAGAGTCCCTTGATGTAGTCGCTGGAGAGTCCGTTGCGCGTCGTGTAGCGAACGACCTTGCCCGATCGGATGCAGCCGAGTCCCTCGCCGTCGCAGCCAACCCAAAGCGTCCCATCGGGATCCTCGAGCACGGACTTCACGTGAAGCAGGGTCGGTGCGGTCCTGGACTCCATCCACCGGATACGGCCATTGTCGTAATGAACCAATCCGCGGACACCTCCGATCCAGAGTCCTCCGTCGCGTGCGGGAACGATCGTGTTGATGGGTGCGGGCAGTTGGTCGGACCCCGGAGCCGCGTGGATGCGCCCGTCGCTGAGGACATCCATGCCCAGCCAGTTTCCGATCCACACGGTGCCCTTGGGATCCTCGTAGACGGTCCAGACGTAGGCGTTCTGCATGCCGTCCTCCAGGCTGTAATTGCTCCAGCGCCCGTCTTTGTCCAAATGATACAAACCGGCGCCTTCGGTGCCGATCCAGAAGCCTCCGTGGTGTGCGGGCGAGACCGTGAGGACGGAGCGCCCCCGCCAGTCGTCGGGCGAGACGACCGAGCTGACGGCGTCGACACGGAGCTTGAAAAACCCTGCGCCGTCGCTCCCGAGCCAGGCGCCACCCTCGCGGTCGCCGGCGAGCGCAAGCACGCTATCGGTGGCCCAGCCGGTCTGGCGGCAGCTCCAGTGCTGCTGTTCGGGTTTGGCGACATTGATGGAGAGAACGCCATCGTCGGGCGATCCGATGAGGATGAACCTCCCGCGGACTTCGGTGAGGCTCGAGATGGCGCAGAACGGCATCTGAAGGCGGGTGACCCGGGAGACTTGTCCGTCGGGCTTCCTGATGTAGAGCACGTTCTCGGCGACCACCCAGAGGCCGCCTTCTTCCCGGGGCGCCACATATTGAACGCGATGCAGGCCCGGGTCGCCGGCCGTCCAGGGAACCACGGACAGACGGCCTCCAACCAGTTCGTACAGATGGTAGGCACGGGTGAGCCAGATGTGTCCCTCGCGAGGGCGCGCCATGCTCAAAAACTGCGCCCGGTCCGGCCCCGAGCCGGGAATCTCGGTGCCGTCGTCGACACAGCGGAGCAGCCCAGCGCTGGTCATCGCCCAGATTCGGCCACGGTCATCGGATGCCAGCGCCTGGATCTTGTCGAAACGCTCCGACGCCGGGGGCGGATGGTACGTGAAGGTCCCGTTCGAATACGAGCTGACGCCACCCCGCGAATGTCCAATCCAGAGGACGCCGCTGGGTGCCTGATAGAGGCACGTCACGCCATCGTCGTGCCAACGACTCCGCGTCGAGCGGTCCATCGGCACAAAATCCACGCCGTCGTAGCGAATGAGACCGTCGTAAGTGCCGATCCAGAGGTAGCCGGACGATGTCTGCAGAATGGCCGTGATGGTCTTTGATGGGGCGCTTCGCTGGAGCACCCACCCCAGCGACGTCAGGTCGATCGCGCGGCAGGTCCCCGCCAGCATGCCGACAACCAGGAAAAGCCGCAGGACCGGACCCAGCCACCCGCGTGTACTCCACACCCGTTGCCGACGTCCGGCATTTCCGGCAATCCGGGGTCGGCCACCCGGCGTCGAAAGCGCGGGAAGCAGAAGCCAATCCAGGGTACGTTCCGGAAAACGCGACATCGTGGTTCGAGGGTGTGGCACGTCGCAGACTGAGTCTCCAACGCGGGAAGATCCGGGAGCTAAATTGAAAAGGCCGGCACCGACTGCAATCCTCGAGCCGGTCCGGCATCCCATTTGCGAAGACGACGCCGCAGGAAATCCTGCGGCGTCGTCACAATCTCGGCCGGATGCGATCCGGCCCTTCCCCGCCTGCGGACCGGATCGAAGTCCGGTCCGGGTCGGGCGGGAGACGATCAGAACGTGATCGTGTTGGTCAGCTGGAGGCCCATGCCTTCCTGGATGCGGGACACCGCGACGCTGCCGTCGGGTTCGACGCTGACCGGGACGAGACGATCCTTCTCGGCGACGTTGTGAACGTTCAGCTGGACGCGCCAGTTGATCCGATTGGACAGCCGGAAGGAATGTCCGACCCACAGGTCGACATGCGTATCCGTCGGGCCATACCAGGGCTTGTCGACGGAGATCGTGCCGAGCGTCTGATCATACTGGTAGCCCAGCACGCGACGATCCTCCCAGCGAAGGGCGCCACCGAAGTAGCTGTTCTTGAGGAATCCCCGGGTGAAGTGGTAGGTCGAGACGGCGTTGAACCTCCACTTCGGCACCTCGGCCGCCTGGCTGCCCTGCTGGGCGACGAGGGCATTGTAGTTGGCGGTCAGGTTGTTGTTCCACTGGTCGCGGAACGTCGGGCCACCCCACCAGCGGATCGAGCCCGCATCGGTGGCGAGGAACTGCTCCATCGAGGTCATCAGCTTTCCAATGGTCGGATTCAGGGCAATGCGTCGCGCGTCGGTGCGGACGGCGTTGAGCGTCAGGTCCCAGTTCGGCGTGAGCTGGGCGGTCGTCTCGAACTCCCAACCCTTCGACTCCGTGTTGACCGTCGCCGAGGGCGGCGCGCCAAAGTCCCTGAGGTTGCCGTTGTAGAGCGGCTGGGCACCGAGGTTCTGGTTGGTGGGTGTGGAGGCCGGGATAGCCTTGAACCAGTCGGCCGGGTTGCTCGAGTGCATCAGGGCCACATTCATCTGGAGGCCGTACTGGTCGACGAAGCGCTGGCTGAGCGGGAAGTTCTGGAAGAAGTCGGACACCGCCTTGAAGATAGCGGCGCCGTCCGGATTCCCGTTCTTGTCCGTGGCGATGGTCTGCCAGGAGTAGTAGTTGTTCTGGATATACTGCGTCGGCATGTTCGGCACGGCGTAGCCGAGACCGCCCGATGACGTCGGAGCGGAAATGCCCTCGAGCGCGGCCAGGCCTTCCGTGGCCGACCAATAGGGTACGGCCCACAGCAGGTAGAAGTTTCCGGCGAACCCGCCTCCGGTCGCGCCGGTGAGATTCGCGTTGTCTTCCGTCGTGTCGTAGTGAGTGAGCCGGAAGGTCAGGCGGTCGTTGAGCGTGGACACGCCGATTCCGTATTCGACGGTCTTGGCGGTCGGATTCGGAATCTGGTTGCCGAAGGCGTCGCCGCGGGGGGCGTCGGCCTTGAAGTTCTCGGCATTGTCGTACAACACGCTGACTTTCGTGCCGTAGGGCAGGTACTTGTCGAGCATCGTGAGGTGATAAACCACGCCGCCGCTGATGCTATGCCCCTTCGTTGTCTTGGTGAGGCTGGAGTCGTGGTTGAAGTTCATGCTCGCCACGCCCTGCGAATCGAGCGGGGCGGTCGCGGAGTTGTTCGTCACCGTGTCCTGGCGCCAGCCGATCGTGGGAACGAGGGAGTTGTTCAGGAAATAGCCCTGCCAGGTCAGGCCGTACGACTTCACGACGTACCGGTTCTCGGTCCCGGCCGTGTAGAGCTTCGACAGGTCGCCGTTGGCGGCATTAAGGACGTCCACGTTGGCCGTGGTCCAGCCGACGTAGTTGGCCGGATTGTCCTTCTGCGTGCCGGTGTTGGACACGGCATTCCCGCTGGTGTCGTAGGTGGTGTACGAATACGGAGCGGCGGGATCCACGGTGGGGGCGTTCCACTGCGTGCTGAAGTAGCGGACGGTCTGGTAGCCGGCGGGCGAAATCGTGCCCGTGATGCGCGGCAGGTTGGCACCCCCGGCGGAGGAGGCGTTCAGCAGGTTCCCACTGCCCAGGTAGGCGACCCAGTCAACGTAACGCGCCGCGGTCTGCAGCGTGGCGTTGGGTTGCCCGGTGATCTGGGCGAAGGAGGGATCCGTCGCCCACTGCAGGAAGGACCTCGACTGATCCGTCTTCTCGTCCTGCTCCGCGAGGAAGGTGAACCGATGGCGACCCAGGATGCCCGCGAGCGGGGTGTGTCCGAGGAAGTCCGACGCGCGCAGCTCGCCGAAGGCGGTGAAGCGGTAGTTGTCGCGGTTGATGAACGACTGGCCGCCGCCCGACTGGCCGCTGTTCGCGACATAGGGCCTGCCCACGTTCGGATTGGGGCTGCCGTCGATCAGGTTCGTGTTGATGTCGACGCTGATCGCGTACTGCTGGCCGCCCAGCAGCGCGTACTGACCGTCCTGATACCGCTGGCGGTTGTAGGCGAACTCGAAGCCCAGGCGGTCGTCGAGGAAGGTCTGCTGAAGCGAGAAGTTCTCGGCGTTCCACTTCTGCCACTCGCGCTTGTTGTTTCCATCGAGCAGATTGCGATAGAAGTTGAAGATCGACGGGTCGGAGATCGTCTTGTCGACGTAGTACGCGCCTCCCGGCAGTCCGGCGACGCTCGTGGTGGCCCACTGGTTGGTGCTCGGGATTCCCAGATAACGTCCGGCGACGAGTCCGTTGATTCCGGTGGCGGGCTGGATCACGTTGCCCTTCGCGTCGACGATGACGTTGTTGAGGAAGGGCTCCATGATGCTGGTGCCGAAGCCCAGGGAGTTCAGGGCGGTGGGCGTCGAGGTGTCGCCATTGAAGTACATGGCGATGTCGGTCGCGTACATGCGTCCCATGAACGTATTCGAGAAGATCGAACCGGCGGGATTGCTGATGTACTTGTTATAGGTGGTGTTCGGGTTGGCGGTGAGCTTGCCCATCCCGAAGGTCCCGCTGCCCGCGGCTCCGACCGGCTGGAACCACGGCGTGATCTTATCCATGGGCGGGAGATCGCGGGGGCGGTTCGCGTTCACATTGCCGTCCTCGGCATTCGCCTGGATCGTGGTGTGACCGTTGGCGAAGAGCTGGGGATCAAACCGGACGGCTCCGTAGATGCGATGGTCGTGATTGAAGGCGGGCCGCTGCTCGTAGCGTGTCAGGTCGTCGAGCGCAGACACACGGACCGCGAGTTCGTCCTTGAGGAGAACGTAGTTGATATCGACCGATCCGCGCACCGAGCCGTGGTTGTCGACGCGGTTCTCGATCGTGTTCGAATTCTTGAACGCAGCCTCGTTGAGTGAGGCGTTGATGATGCCGGCGGGGCTGCCGACACCGAAGAGGATCGAATTCGGGCCGCGCTGGATATCGACGCGACCGACGTTGTAGCTGTCCCAGGGAATTTCCGTGAGGAAATAGTCGGTCGTGTTGTCGGCCGCATCGAGCCCGCGGACACGGGTATTCTGGCTGGGGCGCAGCAGGTTGGTGCTCTCATTGAACGTCGTGTTGCCACCGACGCCCGAGAAGTTGCCGTAGATGCCGCCGACCTCCGTGCTCGGTGTGTAGATCAGGAGGCTCTGATTGTTGGTCGCGCCGGTGTCCTGGAGGAACTTGGCGGTCACGACATTGATCGCCGACGACACATCGGCGAGCTTGGTGCGCACACGGGTGCCGGCCAGGGTATCCGTTGCGGAATAGCCGGAATCGCTCGAGGCGTTTACGGTGAATGGCGACAACTGGATCGTGTCGTCATCACTGGATGCGGAGGCGTCCGAAGCGGACGCTGGCGCCGACTGGGCATGTGCGCCAAGCGTCGCGGCAAACGCGCAGAGGGAGGCCAGGGTGGCCCAACGCGTGCACGACGTTAGCTTTCGTTGGTATCTTCTCATTGTAGGGGGTACTGGTTGGCTCGATGGGGCACCGCCTCGAGATTCACCATGAATATCAAGGGGGGCTCCAAGGTGAGCGTTCAGCATACCGAACGCGCCGCTCCCCCGTCATGTCATAGGAGTCTATTACACACCCCGTCGCCCGGAGCCGCCGCGGACCGAAATTGGCACGCCTCCAATGGCTTGCCACCTTCGACCAGTCCGGGTTGAATCCCCGATGGTGGCCCGCAGCATCTGCCGCTCCACCGTCGTTCCGCCGACGCGGAATTGTAGTCCAAGCCCCACCCCACCCCAAGTTCTGCAAATCCTCCGCGGAACCCCTCCAGTCACCTGGCCGGCTCGGGCATCAGAGCCACTTGCACGCGCCACCTGGTCGCATCAAACGCGCACCTCCGTCGGCCAAAACCCCAAACTCCGGCGACTCTCCGTCGTCCCAACGCCACCACCAATCGCTCCCCGTCTCGCGGCACTCAGCCGGCCCCGAGGGGCGTTGAGCCAACGCCATTCATCTTCATGAAATCGCGTCCACGCAGTCATTCGGTGTCGAGAGCGTCCGAGCCCGCCCAGCTCGCCGGCTTGGCGGCATCGCCAGCGTCAGGCGAGCCTTCCCAGCCAGGGTCCCTGCCGCAGTTGGAACTCGCCTGCGCCAACTCTCTCCTTCGCGCCACGCTCGACGCCACCACCGACGGCATCCTGGTCGTCGACGCCAGCGGCAGGGTCGTGATCTGCAATCGTCGTTTCGCCAGCCTGTGGCACTCCTCGGAGAATGCCGTCACCGCGATGGGTCGCGACCAACTCCTGGCCCTGGTCAGGATTCACCTCAGGAATCCCGAGGTACTCGAACAGACCCTGCTCGATCCCACGAGCGCTCCGCCCACCGGAGGCGGCGAGCCGCTCAGATTCGTCGACGGACGTGTTTTCGAACACGACTCCCGCCCCCATCCGATCGATGGGGATGGCGTTGGGCGGTTCTTCGGCTTCCGGGATATCACCGAACGACAACGCACCGAGGAATGGCTTCGTGTGCAGTCCAGTGCGATCAGCGCGGCCGCGGATGCGATCGTGATCACCGACGCGCTAGGGACGATCCAATCCGTCAATCCGTCATTCACCGCGATCACGGGATACCGTTCGGACGAGGTGATCGGTCGGAATCCCCGGATTCTGAAAAGCGGCCGCCAGGACGACGCCTTTTACCAAACGCTCTGGCGGACCATCAACGCCGGCGAGGTGTGGCGTGGAGAGCTGGTCAACCGCCGCAAGGACGGCGTCCTGTACACCGAACAGATGAGCATAGCCCCGATGCGCGGGCCCGACGGGCGCATCGCGCATTTCATCGCGGTGAAGCGCGACGTCACGCATCGCCGCGCCGCTGAAGCCGCGCTACGTCAAAGCGAAGAACGCTTCCGTTATCTCGCCGAGAACACGCCGGACTGGATCTGGGAGGTGGACGAGCAGATGCGCTACACTTACGTCAGTCAGGGGGTTGCCAAGCTTCTCGGCTACAGCCCGGATGACATCGTGGGCAAGACGCCGTTCGACCTGATGCCGCCGGAGGAGGTCGTGCGGGTCCGGGAGGCGCTGCACGCCACGGTGGCAAATCGCGCTCCGTTCCAAGCTCTCGTGAACACGAACCTCCACCGGGACGGCACTCTCGTGGTGCTCGAGACCACCGGGGTCCCGTTCTTCGACCACGAGGGCCGCTGGTTGGGCTACCGGGGAATCGACCGCGACATCACCGAGCGCAAACGCGCCGAGGAGGCCCTTCGGGCTTCGGACGAGAAATTCCACGATCTGGCCGACAACATCGCCGACGTGTTCTGGATGACCGACCCGAAGATGACGAAAATCCTGTTCGTGAATCGGGCCTTCGAGACGATCTGGGGGCGTTCCTGCGAGAGCGCATACGCAGATCCGACGAACTTCATCGACAACATCCATCCCGACGACAAACCCGCCGTCTTCGCGGCCTTGGAGGGTCTGCTGGAACACGGAAAATTCGAGTGCGAATACAGGGTGGTCCGCCCGGATGGGAGCACTCGCTGGGTCCTCGATCGCAGCTTCCCGGTCAAGGACGAGGCCGGCCGCCTGCTTCGTCTGACCGGGATCGCCCAGGACATCACGGAACGAAAAGCAGCCGAGGAGTCGCTCCGACTGCTCGGCGCCGCCATGGAGCAGGCCAGGGAATCGATCATCATCATGACCGAGCCGGCCGCAACCTCCGGACCGCGTATCCAGTTTGTAAATCCGGCCTTCACCACCCTCACAGGCTATGCAGCGGGGGAGGCGGTCGGCCGCACGCCCGACATCTTCCACGGGCCGCTCACCAGCCAGGCATTGCTCGACGACATCGCCGCCCACCTGAGCCAGGGCGAATCGTTCCGCGGCGACGGGATCAACTATCGCAAGAACGGCACCCCATTCGATGTGGAGTTGAACATCGCGCCCATCCGCAACGCCGATGGTCGGATCACACACACGATCGTGATTCAGCACGATGTCACCGAGCGGAAGCGGGCCTATGCACTCCTGCGCCAGGGCCGCGAGCGCCTGGACCTCGCCCTCGATGCCGCGGGGATGGGCGTGTGGGAATGGACCCCGGCGGACGGCAGGATAGCATGGTCGCCGGAGTGCGTGGAAATCCTGGGCGAAGCGGCCTGTCAGGGGACCCTCGCGGCCCTTCTCAATGCCGCGAACCCGGAAGATCAGGTGCAGTTGCGGCGCATGTTCCAGGAGACCCCGGGCTGCCGGGCGCGCGTCGCCATCGATTTTCGCCTGCCTTCACCAGAAGGAATCACTCGTTGGATCAGCAGCGTGGGCAGGGCGAGCCTGGAAGGGAACGGAGGCCCGCATCGCGTCGTCGGCACGATCCAAGACATCACGGAGCGCAAACGCGTCGAGGAGGAGCTGTCGACCAAGACCGCGCTCCTCGAAGCGCAAGTGGATGCCTCGATCGACGGCTTGCTGTTTGTCGACCTCGCCCAGACCAAGGTCATCCAAAACGACCGGCTCATCGAGCTGTTCAAGGTTCCTCCGGAAATCGCCGCAGACAGCCGCGACGAGTCGCTCCTCAACCACGTCCTGTCGCAGATCAAGGACCCCGGCGCGTTCCTCGACCGGGTGATGTACCTCTACGCCCACCCTCGCGAGAGCAGCCGCGAAGAGATTGAACTGACCGACGGAACCGTCCTGGACCGCTACTCGGCGCCCGTCCTGGGAAAGGATGGCAGGCTGTACGGCCGGATCTGGGGGTTTCGCGACATCACCGCCCGAAAGCAGGCCGAGGCCGCGCTGAAGAAATCGACCGAGGATCTGATTGAACTCTCGCGGCAGGCGGGCATGGCCGAAGTGGCCACCGGCGTCCTCCACAACGTCGGCAACGTCCTCAACAGCGTCAATGTATCGGCAACGTTGGTGGCCGATCATGTGCGCCACTCCCAGGCGGCCAGCGTGGCCAGCGTCGCCGCCCTGCTGGCCGAACACCGGTCTTCACTGCCCGACTACCTGACCGCCGATCCCCAGGGCAGCACGATTCCCGACTACCTGGCCACCTTGTCGGAGTCGCTGGCCGAGGAGAAACGTATCCTCCTTTCCGAAACCGACGAGCTGAGGAAGAATATCGAACACATCCGGGATGTCATCGCGATGCAGCAGTCCTACGCGAAGACGTCTGGCATCATCGAATCAGTGTCCCTGACCGACCTGGTCGACGACGCCCTGCGAATCAACGCTGGGACCCTCGCACGCCACGATGTGAAGATCATGCGCGACTACCAGTCCCAAGCGGTCATCGCGACCGACAAGCACAAGGTGATGCTGATCCTGATCAACCTCATCCGAAACGCGAAGTACGCCTGCGACGAATCGGGGCGCGCCGACAAAGAGATCACCGTGACGGTAACCACCGATGAGCGCGGTGCCGACATTCTCATCCGAGACAACGGCATCGGCATACCCGAGGCCAACCTTGCGCTGCTGTTCAGCCACGGGTTCACGACAAAGACCGAAGGGCACGGATTCGGCCTCCACAGCAGTGCGCTCGCGGCGCGGGAACTCGGCGGTTCCCTGGCCGTGCAGAGCGACGGACCGGGCCGCGGCGCCTTGTTCCAACTGCATCTTCCCTCCAACCCGGAGACCCCGTGACATGAACACGCCAATGTCCGACAAGAACCGGCGCATCCTGGCCATCGACGACAATCGCTCGATCCACGGCGATCTTCGGAAAATTCTCTGCGACCCCCGGCCAGTCGACAAAGCCCGGGCCATGGAGGCGGCGCTTTTTGGACGACCTCCGCCCTCCTCCTCGACGCCGCAATTCGAACTCGACTCGGCTTACCAGGGCAAGGAGGGCTTCGAGATGGTCCGGCGGGCGCTCGCCTCGGGCCGGCCATACGCGATGGCCTTCATGGATGTCCGCATGCCTCCGGGTTGGGACGGCATCGAAACGACGGCCCGAATCTGGGAGATCGATCCGCAGATGCAGATCGTGATCTGCACGGCGTATTCGGACTATTCGTGGGACCAGATGAGCGAGAAGCTGGGTCATCCCGACAAGCTGGTGATCCTCAAGAAGCCGTTCGACAACGTGGAGGTGCTGCAACTCGCCTCCGCGCTGACGGAGAAATGGAACCTCGCGCGCCAGGTCGAGCTGCAGGTGGCGAACCTCGAGCGCCAGGTCGAGGAGCGCACGCGTGAGCTGCGCGCTGCAAAGGACGCGGCGGAAGCCGCCACCAAGGCCAAGGGCGAATTCCTCGCGAACATGAGCCACGAAATCCGCACCCCGATGAACGGGGTGATCGGCATGACGAGCCTCCTGCTCGACCTCGAGCTGGGCCCGACCCAGCGGGAGTACGCGGAAACCGTACGTGCGAGCGCGGACGCCCTGCTGGGCATCATCAACAGCGTGCTCGACTACTCGAAGCTGGAGGCAGGGAAGCTGACGCTCGAGGTTATCGATTTTGACCTGGTCGAGACCGTCGAAACGACCCTGGACATCCTCGCCGAGCGGGCGCAGGCGCAGGGAACAGAACTCGTACTCGACCTGGATCCCGCGGTCAGACGCATGCTGCGTGGCGATCCGGGGCGGCTGCGCCAGATCCTGGTGAACCTCGTGGGCAACGCCATCAAGTTCACCAAAGGCGGCGAAGTCATGGTCCGAGTGCGGCCCGATTCCGAGAGCGACCAGCGGGTGGGCCTTCGTTTCGAGGTCATCGACACCGGCGTGGGCATACCGGCGGAGGCCCAGGGCCGGCTGTTCCAGGCGTTCTCGCAGGCGGACAGTTCAACCACACGGCGTTTCGGAGGCACGGGACTCGGCCTCGCGATATCGAAACAGCTTGTCGGGCTGATGGACGGGGAGATCGGGGTTCAAAGCGAAGCGGGAAAGGGATCGACGTTTTGGTTCAAGGTGCAGTTTGGCAAGTCGGTCGATGTCGAGGCGGCGCCGGTGGGAGAAGACTCCTGGGGAACCCTTCGCGTGCTGGTGGTTGACGATAACGCCAGCAGCCGACGGGTCCTGCGCGAACGAATTCACAGCTGGAGACTGCCGGAGCCGGGCACAGCCGACGGGCCGGCGGCGCTGACCATGCTGCGTGAAGCCGCCGCCGGTGGGCGTCCCTATGACATGGCCGTGGTGGACCTCGAAATGCCGGATCCCGATGGCCTCACGCTCATCCACGCGATCAAGGGCGATCCCGCGATCGCGGGCGTCAAGGTGATCGCGCTGGCCTCCCTTGGGCACGCACTCACTGAGGACGAGATGAGGTCGGCCGGCATCGATGCGGTGCTGCACAAACCCGTGAAGCAATCGCCGCTGTTCAATTGTCTTTCGAACGTGATCCACAGCACGGCCAGCACGCAGGCGGACGCTGGAAGTCCTGGCGCAACCACGCACCTCGAACCATCGCCTGTGGTGCGGCGCAAGCTCGCGGAGTCCCGTGTATTGCTGGCGGAAGACAATGCCGTGAACCTGAAGGTCGCACTCGGATGGCTGAAAAAACTCGGCTGCGTCGCCGACACCGCCGTCAATGGAATCGAGGCCGTCGAAGCGATTCAGCGCGTCTCGTATTCGCTGATCCTGATGGACTGCCAGATGCCGGAAATGGATGGGTTTGAGGCCACGCGACTGATCCGTGCGCGCGAGCGGGATTCGGGCTCCGCCTGTCCCTGGTCGGCCCCGGTCTATATCATCGCCCTGACGGCCAGCGCCATGCAGGGCGACCGGGAAAAATGCCTCGCCGTCGGGATGAACGACTACGTGACCAAGCCGATACGGATGCGCGAACTGCAGGCGGCGCTCGAGCGCTGGTGCGCGGCAACGGCCGCCGGCGTCACCGCCTGAGCAGCCGACCGGATCGGGGCGAAGCGACGGGCCGCAGCGCCACCGAGTATGCCCCGTCCGACCGAGCCCCGGTTTGCCGACGGGGCCACACCGATCGAGGCGGACACTCTGCCCGATTCCGTGAGCGTCGCCGCACACCCAAACTGTCAGCGGGCGGACGCCTCCGCGCTCACGGTCGCGGTGCCGTCCTGCAGTCCCGCGCCTGATGCGCGCACCACGATCGGGCCGGGGTGACCCGGTATTGAACGGACAATGACAAGGCACAGCCCATTGAACGCCGGTCGCTGGTGCGACGGGAACGGCACAAAGCTCCTCGGATCGCCGTTATCCGTGGCGACGATCTCGCCGGGGCCGGTCACGGAAAACTCGAGTGGGTTGTCGGCATCGGGCACCAGGGTGCCCCTGGCGTCCTCGACGCGGACGGTCACGAAGCTCAAGTCGCGTCCGTCGTCCCGGATCACGGTCCGGTCCGGCGACACCACCAGCTTCGCGGCGGCACCGGCGGTCCGCACCTCGTCGGTCGCCCACACGCGGCCCGCCTTGTAGGTCACGACCTTCAACACGCCGGGCTCGTACCGCACTTCGTCCCAGCGCAGGCGATACTGGAACGGCCCCTTCACGCGCCGGCCGAGCGATCGTCCGTTCAGGAAAAGTTCGCCGGAGTCGCCCGAGGTGAAAACGTGCACGGGCGTGATTTTTCCGACGCGATCCGGCCAGGTCCACGACGGCAGGATGTGCGCCATCGGGAGGTCGGGGCGCCAGCGGGCCTGGTACAGGAAGTAACTGTCCTTCGGAAAACCAGCGAGATCGATGAGACCGCAATACGAGCTGCGCGCAGAATAGTAGGGCGTCGGTTCGCCGAGGTAGTCCCAGCCCGTCCAGACAAACTCGCCTGCAACATACGGGTGCTGGTCGAGCGCGCGGAACACCTTGTCGGGCGAGGAGCCGAAGTCGACCGCGTAGAGCCCATAGGCACTGACCAGCTGGTGAGCCGAGTCGCCGCCCGATCCGTCGCGCACCGGAGCGCTGATCTGGTCGGTCACGGGAAACAGATAGACGCCCCGCGTCGAAAACGCCGACGCGGTCTCGCTGCTGAGGATCATCTTGTCGGGAAATTTCGCGTGAAAGGCGCCGTACTGCGGCAGGGTGTGGATGGCCTTGGTGCCCGCGAAAAACGGCGTGTCACGAATCCCCTCGCCCTGGTAGTTGAGGCTGATCACATCCAGCGCCGCAGGGAACGGCATGTTCGACTTAGCGTAGTTCATCGACGCCGTCGCCGGCCGGGTCGGGTCCTCCTGATGCACGATGTCGCAGAGTTCGCGGGCCACCGCGGCGCCGGCCTCGCCCGTGTACTGCTCACCCACCTCGTTGCCTACGCTCCACAGAAACACCGAGGGGTGATTCCGATCGCGCCGTAACATTGCGCGCAGGTCCTGCTCGTGCCAGTCGCGGAAGATCAGGTGGAAATCGAGCGGGTTCTTCTGTCGGTACCAGCAGTCGAAGATCTCGTCCATCACGAGGAATCCCATGCGGTCGGCGAGTTCGAGGAGTTCGGGCGCGGGGGGATTGTGCGACATCCGCAGGGCGTTGCAGCCCATGGCCTGCAGTTCCTCCAGCTGGCGCTGCGCCGCGCGGAGGTTGAAGGCCGTGCCGAGCGCACCGAGGTCGTCGTGACGATTCACGCCACGAATCGGAACATGCTCGCCGTTGACGAAAAGGCCCCGATTCGGATCGAAGCGAATCGCGCGGATGCCAAAACGAGTCTGATAGCGGTCGACCACCCGGCCGTCCCGGGAGACCGTGGTCACGGCGACGTACCGATTCGGCTTCTGGCCGGGCGGCGGCCCCCAGAGCCGGGGATGGCTGACAACGGTGTTGCCTTCGACGGAGGCCTGGCCATGCGCGGGGACGTTCAGCGAAGCCGGAGCAAGGTGCGCGACGGCTTGGCCATCAATAACACCGTGCCCGTCGATCGGATACACGCTGGAGGCAACCGAGACCTCCGCCGGCGCCGAAGAGTCGTTGTCGATGGCGACCCGCAAAGCGACGGACGCACGCTGAGGGGACACCTCCGGCGTGGTGACGGTCGTTCCCCAATGCGCCACGTGCACCGGGTCGGTGACCACGAGCCATACGTTGCGGTAGAGTCCTGCGCCCGGATACCAACGCGAGGAATCGGGCGGATTATCGAGGCGGATCGCGAGCTGGTTCACGCCGCCCGGGACGACGTAGGGCGTGAGGTCGACGCGCCACGAGGCATAGCCGTAGGGCCAGCCGCCCACGAGGTGGCCATTGAGCCAGACTTCCGCGTACGACATGGCGCCGTCCACATCGAGGAAGATGCGCCGGCCCGCATCGGCGCGCGGAATGTCGAGCTTCCGTCGATACCAGCCGATCCCGGCGGTGGGCAGGCGCCCCATGCCGCCTCCGGGGCCCTTTTCGATGAAGGGACCCGCAATCGCCCAGTCGTGAGGGAGGTCGACCCGCTGCCAGGAGCGGTCGTCGAACCCCGCCTGCACGTAGGGAACCCGCGCGCCGGGGTCGCCGGCCGGGCGCGCATAACGCTTCGCGGGATCGGCGATGAACGCGTTGCCCGTAGGGAGTATCCAGGCCTTGAGCACGCGGGCGCCGGCGTCCGAAACGGCCACACCCGCGGTCGGCTCGGTGTCGGCGGCTTTCGCGTCGTCCACGCCCGACACCTTCGGGCGGACGTCGTAGGAGAGGCGCCAGTCGGAGCCGGGGGCGTCCCCCAGGTGGAAGCGCCAGCCGCCGTCGATGCTGATCCGTTCCCGGGGCGCCGCCTCCCCAGGGCCGCGCGCAGGCGACGCGAGCGCCCACACGGGCAGCCAGCACAGCGCGAGAACTACGCGGCGAAAGACGAGGACCCGGCAATCGGGCGAAAAACGTGAGGTCATGGCGATAGGGTCTTGGGGAATGGGTTCAGTCGGGTCTGCGGGATCGGCACACTGGCCGTGGACAAGGGCGATTGCCATCAAATGCCCCGACAAACCACCCCCAATCCAGTCACCGTTTACCTATCCGCGGTTCCAGTCTCCCGTTCAACCGCAACCGGACGCCGGTCAGGTCTTCCCTACTTCTCGGCATAGATCTCGAGCAGCGCCACTCCGGTATCGCCGGCCGCTCCTCGGACGATCACCGTGTAAACGCCGGGATCGAGCGTCCTCACGAGCGCCGAGTCGCTGCTTCCATCGGGCCACGGGAAGGCACCGACGGCATAAAAGTGGGAAGCCAGGAGATCGTCCCAGCCTTCGGCCGTCGCGATGACGCGCGCATCCGACTGGTCGTGCAGCTCCAATTCCGGATCGGGCAGGACGCCCGACACGCCGAACAGCGCACCCAGCGAGGGACCGGACGATCGGATCACGACGGTGCGCGCGGTGGTGCCACCAATCACGAAGCCACCGATCTGCACCGCGTCGCCGGTGCCGACAACCGAGCGCACGGAGAGCGCCACGAGCTGCGTTTGTGCGCCGGGGCCATCCGCATCGTATAATTCGACCAACGCGTTCCCCGTCCCGCCATCCGCCCCCCGCACCAGGGCAGTGTAGAGTCCCGGCTTCAGGCTCTCCAGCATCGCGGCATCCTTGCTTCCTGCCGGCCAGGCAAAGGCCCCGAGAGCCTTGAACGTGCCCGCGAGCGAGGCGTCCCAGTTGTCCGCCGACGCGATCACGCTCAGGCTGGACTGGTCGTAGAGGTCGATCATCGGGTCAGCCAGCACGCCCGTGATCCCGAAGACGGAGTTCAACGCGGGTCCGGCGGCGCGCACGAGCAACGCTTTCTGCGCCGTGCCGGAGATCGCGACGCCGGCGATCTGGACATTGTCGCCGGTTCCGACCGGAGACCGGCCCGACAGCGCGACGAGGCGGCCGGGATTCGAGGTGGTGACCACCGACAGCGTTGCGGGCGGGCTCACCACGGTACCGCCGGGATTCGTGACCGCCACCGTGTATCCCCCCACCTCGGCGGCGTGGAGGTTGCGCAGCGTGAGCATGCGGTCTGTGGCGCCCGGGATTGGCACGCCGTCGCGACTCCACTGATACGACAGATACTCGCCGGAGGCTTCTACATCCAAGACGACGGTACTCCCGAGGGCCATGCGATGCCCCTGCGGGGCGGAGACGATCGTGGGTGGCGTCACGACGAGATCGCCGACAAAGGTGGTCACGCTCTGCGCCGGCAGGGTCGCGGAGAAGCCGCCGTTCACGACGGCAATCGCGGGCTGTTCCGCCAGGCTGAGGCTGGCGGAGGTGGTCCACGGGGTGAGCGAATTCACCGTTCCGTCGACCACCGAGAAATCCTGCTGGACCGAGGAGGCCTGCTGGTTGACCGCGACGATCACCAGCCTGCCTCCCGCGTAGGCCGACACGTGGACGCCGGTGGCGGGGTTTTCCGTGGCGTCCACGCGCACGTAGCCGGGACGGATGAACTTGGCGAACTGCGCCATCACGTAGCCGCGCTTCGTGACCACGCCATCCTCGCCGAGCGGGCCGTAATAACGTTTCAGATACCACCAGAAATAGGCGTTGAAGTTGGCAACCGCGAGGCAGTCGCTGATCTCCCTGCCTGTCGCGAGCGCACCCGGCCAGTCGGTGGACAGGTCAAGGTGCTCGGTCATCCAAACCTCCTTCCCCATCTGGCGGGCTAGCGGATAGTCGGCGAGCCCGCCGCCGTAGATATGCCCGCCGATGATGTCGACGTGCGCCGCGGCCATGGGGTCGTTGAGGATCGGATCGGAGAGGGCGTGGTTGAACTGGAACGACTCGGGTGCGATGACCCGCGTGGCCGTGATCGCGCCGGCGTTGTTTCGGCAGAAGTCGAGCATCTGGGCGGCGGTCCAATCGCAGGACTCGTAGGTGACGCTGATGTCCGGCTCATTTTGGACCGAAATGGCGTATAGCGGGGCCCCGGCCGCGGCCATCATCCGGGCAAAGTCGTTGAGATAGGTGGCGTAATCGGCGTAGGAGGTCGTTTTCAGCGAACCGCCGATCAGGCTGCCGTTGGTCTTCATCGAGGCCGGCGGCGACCAGGGCGTGCCGATCACCTGCGCGCCGCGCTGCTCCGCGCCCAGGGCGTTCGCAAGTTCAACCGCGCGCCAGGCGTCGTCGGAGGCGACGCGGATGCGCAGGAGCGTGAGGCCGATCTGCCCGGGGCCGTTTCCAAACAAGGCGTCCAGATCGGACGCCGCCAGCGGCTGGGTCGGCATGAAGGCGGTTGCGCCGCCGAAGCCGCGGATCACCTGATGCTCGTTGGCGACATCGACGAGCGCAGTTGCGCCGCGTGCGGAGGCGGCAAGCGCGCCGAGGACGAGGGCAAGCACCAGGAGGGGTTTCGGGGCTGGTTTGATGCCCCTGACAATGGCCCGAAGCGCCGGCCTGCGAAACGCCAACCGACGTCCACGTTGAATGAGTCGAAGGCCGCATCGTACCAACCGAGGCAGGCAGCCGCACGGAGTGCGGAATCACGATTCCACCCTGCGCCCGGGCGCCAACGAGCGCACGCTGCTCGGTGGGGCGGGGTTATCCCTAACCCGCCGGGCACACCGATCAGCCCTGTGTCCACTGAATTGAATCGCCACGAAAAACACAAAATTCCAGGGGCATCGGCTTTGCCCTGCGTGCGCTTATAAGCGCGCTCCGATCAGGGTCGGCAACCCTGGCGCCTTTTTGTGTTTCTTGTGGCCAATCCTTTCAGGGGGGGCCGTTGCGACCCAGACGCTCTGCGTCTCCGTGGTTCAAATGCGGCTGCGCAGTTGGGAATCGCTCCGGTCAATCCGGAATCTCCGGCTCGACCAGATTCGCCAGCTGCGCCAACGACTCCTGCCATCCGAGGTAACACGCCTCCTCCGGAATCGCAGCCGGCACTCCCTCCTGCACGATGCTCAGGTCGGTGCCGCAGGAGACCTTCCGCAGCGTCACGGTGACGCACAGTTCGCCGGGCAGGTCCGGGCAGTCGAAGCGGTCCGTGTAGCGGATGCGTTCGTTGGGAACGAGCTCCAGGTACGTGCCGCCAAAGGAGTGTCCCTTGCCTGTGGAGAAGTTGGTGAACGCCATGTGGAAGGTGCCGCCGACCTGGGCTTCCAGGTGATCCACGGTTGCAAGGAATCCATGCGGCGGCAGCCAGCGCGCCACGGCTGCGGGCTCGAGGAAGGCGCGGTAAAGCTTTTCGGGAGTCGTCCGGACGACGCGATGCAGCCGGATCGTGTGGGTGGTGGGCGAGGTCATGGCGGGTGGGATTGGGTTTGAGTTTCAGGGGGAGCCATCGAGCTCTCCCCACCCTCCTTCAACGAACGACACCTGCGCCGCCGGACAAGCTGGGTCGCGCTTTTTTCCGGCGGCAGCCGTTTCAGGGCGCGGTCGAAAAATACACGCAGTAGGTCTGGTTTACCACCTCGTACAGGGGCACGAGGCGAACCGCACCCCGGGTTGTATCCGCGAGGAAGTGACCGGACTGCCAGGAGCTACCGGCGGCGTAGATATGCTCGTACTGCGGCGTGATGGCAGCATTCGCGGTCAGCTGGGGTTCACGGTCGGTCAACGCGGCGAGCACCACCGGCCCGTCGAGAAGGGCAAACCGGCGCGCGTCGCCGGGCAACGGTTCGCGGGTGATGCGCTTGCCGAACGTGATCGCAACCTTGGCCGAGGTCCACGGGCGGCGGATTTCGAGGAAGCCGAGCTTCGACACCGGCACCTCCACCGCCTTACCATCGATGGTCACCTGTCCGGGGCCGATAGCCCACGCGGGCTGGCGGACACGCAGCGTCCAGGGGCGCCCGTCGTCGGAGGAGACCGCGAGATGGACCACAAACTCCGTCGTGGCGTCGGGCCGGGTGAAGTTGGACCGGTCCCCCGTCGTATCCACCGTCTGCTCGATTCGAATCTGGTGTCCGGCGTCCCCAAACTTCGCCTCGGAAGGGATGTACTGACTGACCGTGACGCCGTCCGGAGCGCGGTAATAGATCAGGCCCTCGTACATGGCCTGCGCCTGCACAGAGGTGCCGAGGCAGCACCAGAAGTCGTGGGTCTCCGTGCTCCAGACCTTCTTCGCGCCCGGAGCCATCGGCAGAAAGTAGGTGACCATGCCCGTCTCCGGATTCTGCTGGGCGAGGATGCCGTTGTAGAGGGCGCGCTCAATGTAGTCCGCATAGCGGGAATCGCCGGTCCAGCGGAAGAGGTCCTGGGCCACGCGGACCATGTTATACACGGTGCAGTGCTCCTGCGTGCGGTCGCCGAGGAAACGGCCGAACTGGCCGCGCGGTATCCAGAATTCCCCTGCATTTGCGCCCGTCGTGGCGAACATCCCGCGATCCGTCACCGCGTCCTTCCAGAAGTCCTCGACGATCTTGCGGTAGGTCGGATCGCCGGTGACGTCGTACACCTTCGCCGCTCCCTGGACCCAGGGAATGCTGGCATTGGCGTGGTCGTCGGTGAGGGGATCCCCGCCCGCCAGCAGCGAGCGGAACATGTCGGGCATGTCGTAGCGCGAGGCGAGCGTCAGGTAGCGCGGATCCTTGGTCGCTCCGTAGAGCTCCGCCCAGAGCTCTAGCATTCCGCCGCTCTCGCCGCTGTAGATCACGTTCTCCTTGCCCTCCTTCAGCAGGTGGTCGGTCCACGAGAGAAACCAGTCCGCCGAGCGGCTGTCGACCGCGAGCGCGTCCTTGTCGTTCAGATACACGTAGTCGTCGAACAGACCCATCATCGTCTTGTGCAGCGTGTACTGCGGCGACCAGATGAAGCGTTTCCCCTCCTCGAGGATACGGAAATACTTCCGGGGAATGGAACCGACCCACTCGCCTCCGTTCAGCGCCTGGCAGCGCTTCAGGCCCTCGACCACCTCGGAGGCGCGCTCCGCCATCAGCGGATCGTGGTCAGTCGCCGCGAAATGGGCGACGGCCGAGAGCCAGTGTCCGGCGAAGTGTCCGCGCAGCTGGCTGGACGGCGCCTCCCAGCCCTGCATGAGCTGATCGTAGGGCTTGTCCACCGAAATGCCGGCCTCGAGGTAGTAGTTCTGGAGGATGTCGTCGGTGGTGAGCCGTTTAAGGTAGGCTTTGGTGAGCTCGCGCCGCGCGCGAAACAGGCCCGGAAGCAGGGTCACCTCGCCAGGCTGGACCGAGGTCAGGCTGGGAACCGGAAGCGTGGCCGCGACGTGCAGTGGTTGCACCGCCTCCGCTTTTCGGGCGGCGGACACCTGGAGTTCCTGGGCGTGGAGGCTGGCGGCGGGTGCGAGGCAGACAAGGGCAAGCAGGGCGAGGGCGGGATAGAATTGGGAGCGCATAGGGAACCGTAATGAAGGGACGGTGTTGTCGAGACGACTCACATGCGATGCTAGCAGAGCGGAGCCCCGAATGCCAATGCTGCCACCCCCCGAATTCATACGCGAAACCCACCTCATCGGCGGAGGCTGCCGGGAGCACATGCTCGACAGTCGGCATTATCCGGTGCTTCGGAACGCACCTTTCATCTGGATCGGGATCAGCGTGCTTCGGCCGCCCTACCGAATGGTCCGCCTGAACTCGGTCCACAGCCACGTCGCCGCGTCGATCGATGGTCGCGGCCGGACGCTGGTGGACGGGCGTTCGGTGGAATGGAAACCGGGCCGCGTGCTGCTCGCACCGGTGGGCGTGCATCACGCCTTCGAGATCGCGGGGAGCGGCCCTTGGACGATCGCCTGGGTGTTTTTCGACGACACCGAAGCGGCACCGGCGCTCAAGGGACGGCGTCCGGAACTCATCGATGCCGACGCCACGGACTTTGTATCCACAATCCGGTTGTTGACCCGCGAGGCCGCCGGCGCAGCGAACCCAGCAGTCATGGAGGCCCTGGTGACGGTCCTCGATGCAAGCGCACGGAGGCTGGCCGGAACCGACGCGGTCGATGCCCGGCTCGCGAAGCTGTGGCGCGCGGTCGAAGCCGACCTCGCGCATGCGTGGACGATGGCGGAGATGTCGGCGGTCGCCTGCATGAGCGAGGAGCACCTGAGGCGGCTCTGTCATCGCCACCATCAACGCAGTCCCGCCAATCACCTCACCCACCTCCGGCTGCGTCGCGCGGGTTCGATGCTGCGGTCCACGACACAGACGCTCGAGTCGATCGCGCACCGGGTTGGTTACTCGTCAGCCTATTCGTTCTCGGCAGCCTTCCGGCGCTGGAGCGGAGTCCCGCCCGCAGGCTTTCGGAGAAGCAGCGGTTGAATGGAATCGGGGCGGGAATTGAACAGAAGGAAACGAAGGTAACGAAGAGCGGATCGTCCCACCGCGGCAGGGTTGGCAGGACTGTGACGGAAAATGCTTGTCCGAATTCGCTGACTGCGTGAACGCGGTTTCGCCCACTGGCTCTGCATACCCGAGCGCTCTTCGTTCCCTTCGTTAACTTCGGTTCACCCCATCCCCGTCAGCGTTCCGCCTGATCCAGCCGTTCCCGGAGTCCGGGCAGATTGGGATCGAGTTGGAGCGCACGGCGCCATTCGGCGAGCCCGCCGGCGCGGTCGCCGGTGACGAGCAGGAAATAGCCGAGGGACGCGTGGGCATTCGCATTCTCGGGTTCGAGGGCGACCACCCGGCGAAAGATCCTCGCCGCCGCTGAATAATTCCTGAGCTGCGCCTGCTCCGCCGCCACGCCCGCGAGCACCTCCGCGTGGTCGCCCGCATCCGCTTCCGCCTTCGCCAGCGCGGCCGCGGCCTCGGCTTCCCGTCCCAGCCGGGCCGCGCAGCGTGCGAGGGCCAGCTGCACCTCCGTCGAATGCGGGGCGCCGGCAGCCGCAAGGCGCAGGGGTCCGATCGCACCCGCCGCATCTCCCTGCGCAAGGAGGAGCGCACCCAGCCAACCGTTCGCCTCCGAATTCTCAGGCTGAACCGCGAGCACGACACGGAAGAGGAAGAGGGCGCCATCGCCGTCGCCCTTTTGAATCGCCCCACGCGCAATCTCCAGCGTGCGCGCTGCGAGCGCAGGATCCGCTCGCAGCGCGACCGTCATCTCCTCGCGCGCCTCCTCCACCCTGCCGGCACCGTATTCCAGCAGGCCGAGCTGACATTGCACCTGGGCGTCGCCGGGACGGAGCGCCAGCGCCTCGCAATAGAGGCGAATCGCGCGCGGCGCATCACCCTTTCGTTCGCTGAGGCCCGCAAGGAGCACGAGCACCCGGTCGTTTCGCGGATTGAGCGACCGGGCCCGCTCCGCATGCGCGGCGGCCTCATCGAAATTTCCGGTCGAATAATAGGCTGACGCGAGGAAGCCCTCGGCGATGTCGTTGTCGGGCGACACCCGCACCGCATGAGAGAACAGCGTCACGGAATCGCGCCACACCGCTTCCTGCGCCCAGGTCCTCGCCGCGCAGGCTCCGAGCAACACCGCCGCTCCGACCGCCGCGACACGCCGGCGGGCCGGGCCGGTGATTTCCGGCAGGCCCCAGATCAGCGCCAGTTCAATTCCCAACATCGGCAGGTAGGTGTAGCGGTCCGCCATCGCCTGAAATCCCACCTGCACCAGACCGAGCACCGGAACGAGCATCACCAGAAACCAGGTCACGCCCGCGAGGATACAGGATCGCGACCGACGCAACCTCCACGCGAGAACCGCCACCCCGATCAGGCCTGCCGCGGCCAACCCCAGCGTCGCCCAGGGCCACGCACCCGGGTGTTCGTAGCAGACGATCAGGTCCGCCGGCCAAACGAATTTTTCCAGGTACCGCGCAATGGACACGACCGCATTGCCGATGCGTGCGGAGAGCGGCACGTGGAGCACGAAGGCGCCCTCGTGTTTCTGCATCACCAGCGTCACTACGGCATCCGCCGCCGACAGGACAAACAACGGAAGCTTCTCCAGCACCAGCCCGCGAAGCGCCACCAGAGAACCGCCTCGGCCGAGTGGCCAATAGTCCAGGACCAGAAGCACGAGCGGCACGGTGACAAGCATCGGCTTGCACATCAGTCCCGCGGCAAACAGCCCGAGCACCGTCAGATATCGCCCCCAGGCGGCCCGCCCGGCCGTCCTCGCGTCGGCGTAGCGCGCGTAGGCCAGCACCGTGAACAGAAAAAACGCACCGCTCATCACATCCTTGCGCTCGGCAATCCACGCCACCGACTCGACGCGCAACGGATGCCAGGCGAACAACGCGGCCGCGAACGCACTTCGCCAGAGTCCCCCGGCCAGCCTCCTGAACACCAGGAACACCAGCACGGCGTTCAACACATGCCAGAGCACGCTCGACAAATGGTGCCCCCAGGCCGCCGGGCCGTAGAGCTGCCAGTCCAGCATGTGCGCCATCCAGGTCAGCGGATGCCAATAGTCGGAGTGGCCGAAAAACGCCCAGCGCAACCCCGCCCAGGTCAGGCCTCCCTGCACGTGGGGATTCGCCGTGACGTAGGTGGGATCGTCGTAGTTGACGAACCCATACCCGAAGGTGCGGCTGAAGAGCAGGATCGTCCCGACCGCCAGCGACGCGCCAACCGCGACCGTTCGGGCCCGGGTGGACTTCGAGACGGGATCGGAGGCCGTCGGTTTTGGAGACGTCGGGTTCATGGCCGGATATTCTTCGCGGCGGAGTCGTCGTCTCCCGTGGTGCCGCCCGAGCGGCGGAGCGCGTCCCGGAGTCCCTGTCTCGCAGGCTCGTAGTCCGGGTCGAGTCGCAGCGCCGCTCGATACTCGGTTATTGCCTCCGCCAGGCGTCCGGTCGCGGCGAGCGCGGTGGCGAGATTCGCATGCACGTCCGCGCCCGTCGCCCCAAGCCGGAGCGCCAGCTCGAACGACGCGATCGCCCGCCGCGTGCCTCCCGTCTGCGCGAGCGCGATGCCCAGCACGTTGTGCGCGTCCCCCGAACGTGGCTGCAAATTCGTCGCCCGGCGCGCCGCATCCACAGCCGCAGCCGGCTGGTTTTCCTGGATCAACGCATAGGCGAGTCCCATCCAAGCCGCGGCATCGGTTGGAACCAGCTTCACCGCCTCGCGATAAGACGCGACCGCGTCGTCGACCTTACCGGCCAGGAGCAGGGCGTAGGCGAGATTTCCCCGCGGCGCCTCCCACTCGGGCGACAGGCGACACGCCTCGCGGTAGCGCGCGATCGCGCCGTCGAGATTGCCCGACTTCAGGAGCGCGTCGCCGTATTCGGACTCGACGCCCGCATCGCCGGGACTGAGCCGCAAGGCCTGAGCGTACTGCGCGAGTGCCTCCGCGTTTCGCCCGAGGCGCACGTAGGCCCGCGCCAGGTTCAGGTGGGCGGCGGGGGACGTCGGCCTGAGCCGCAGCGACGCCTCGAGATGCGGCACCGCCTCCGCCGCGCGGCCCATCTGCAACAGGTCGTAGCCGAGCTTGTTCTCGATCGCCGGCACGTCCTGCGGCGCGGCCCAGCCGTCGTTTCGCCTCAACGCAGCCTCATCCTCCACCACCGCCACCGCATACCGGCCCTCCTGCGAATACAGGATGCCCAGATTGTAACGGGCGCGGGCGTTATCCGGGACCTTGGCAACGGTATCCTGCCAGAGTTTCACCGCAGAGCCATAGGTCGCATTACGCGAATGGGTGACCCAACCCAGCGCACAGGCGGAAAACAGCCAGACCCACACGCTGCGGCGTCCGAACGCGAGGTACGCGGCGGTCACCGCAAGGATGCTCACCGCCGCTAGCGGAAGGTACATGCGATGCTCGGCCATGGTCTCCGAATTGATCGGCACGAAACTCGAGGAGGGCGCCAGTATCAGGAAGAACAATGCGCCCGGAAGCCCGAGCGGCGACCGCCGCCAGAGCGCCGCCGCCGTGCCGCCCGCGAGCGCCGTCAGCAGCAGCGCCTGCGGCCACACGGCCCCGAAGTGCCTCACCACCCGGAGGCCATAGTCGAAAACCAGGGGGCTGGGCCAGACGCTCAGCCGCAGGTAGTGGACAAGCGCATAACACTGCGTCTGCAGATAAACGACCGGCGAAAGCCCCGCCGAAAATCCGACCGTGCCGCCGCGTCCCCGCGTGCTCGCGATCAGGACCGCCAGCAGAAACCAGGTCGACGCCAGCCCGAGGTACATCCTCCAACGCAGTTTCCAGACTTCGGGCAAACCGTGCGCGCGGCTCTCCCCACCCAGGGTCACGTCATAAGCCAGCACCAGCAGCGGCGCGGCCGCCGCGACCTCCTTCGACGCCATCCCAAGCAGGCAGGCCACCCATGAGGCGACACGCCAGGCGCGCGCGCTCTGTGGCGTTTCGGCGTCGAGCGACCGAATGAACCCGTACAGCGTCAGCAGGCTGAACAGGCCAGCGAGCGACTCGGCCCGCTGGCTCGTGTACGTGACCGCGGCAGTCGCCAGCGGATGAAGTATCCAAATTCCGGCGGCAGCCGCCGCCAGCGGCAACGCGTCCCGGCCAAACCGCTCTCTCAGTCTCGGGCGCAGAAATGTGCGCCGCACCACCCCGAACAGGGTCCACGCAGCGAGGATGTGAATCAGCAAGTTGAGGGCATGATAGCTCCACACCGCCTCCCCGCTGATCGCATGGTTGACCGCCAGGGTGAGGTTGACGAACGGACGCCCACTCACCGTCGCGCCACCCGCCGCAGGGTCCAGCACAGACGTCAGGGGCCAGAGGTGCCGCAGGCTGGCGTTCTCCGTGATCGAATCCGCGTCATCGAATACAAAGGGCGCCGAGAAGGTGTTCCGGTAGGCGACCAGCGCCGCCAGTGCGAGCACGACCGCCACGAGAATCGTCGTGCGGCGCTGTCCGGAGTGGGGCTGGAGGACTGGCTCCGAGGGGATCACGCCATCGGTAGAGCAGGAATCGCGGGGCTCGGAAATACCAATTTCCCCGATCAACGCGCCGCAGGCCCCGTGGGCGCGGGTGGCGTCCCACGGCGGTCAACGTCGAACATTCTTGTCGCGTCCGGCCTTTCCCCGCGAAGGCCCGCCCGCAAGGATCCCGGCTCCGGTCAGCCCCATGCCCGTCTCATCCTCCCCGCCCGACCCCAAGCCCCTCACCGCCCGGCGCGACCTCCTCGCGGCCTGCGCCGCGCTCTGCGCCGCTGGGGTCGCCGTCTTTTCCAACAGCTTTTCGGGCCCGTTCATCTTCGACGATCTGCTGTCGATTCCGCAAAACCCGACGATCCGCCACCTGGTCACCGCGCTGTCCCCGCCCGGAGGGGGCGTCACCGTGACAGGCAGGCCGGTGCTGAACCTGTCCTTTGCAATCAACTACGCCCTGAGCGGCGACCAGGTCTGGAGTTATCACGCATTGAACCTGCTGATCCACCTGGCCACGGGCCTGCTGCTGTTCGGAATCGTCAGGCGCACGCTCGCCCGCCTGGAGGCCGGCGGCCGCGTCCCGGCCACCCTGGCGGGCCGCGCGACCTCCGTCGCCTTCGCGTCCGCGCTGCTCTGGATCGTGCATCCGCTGCAAACGGAGTCGGTGACCTACCTGGTGCAGCGCGCCGAGTCGTTGATGGGGCTGTTGTATCTGCTCACTCTCTACGCGTTCATCCGCGGCGCGGACGCGCGGCGGTCCCTGCCCTGGTACGTTCTCGCCGTCGGTGCGTGCCTGCTCGGCATGGGCGCCAAGGAGGTCATGGTGTCCGCCCCGGTGCTCGTGCTTCTCTACGACCGAACCTTCCTTGCGGGCAGCTTCAGCGAGGCCTGGCGCCGGCGCCACCGGATCCATCTCTGCCTGGCGGCCACCTGGCTGCCGCTGGCCGCACTTGTGCTGCACGCGGCGGATCGTGGCGGCTCGGCCGGATTTGGTGTCGGCGTGAGCGAGGCCGCCTACGTGGCGACGCAGTTCCAGGCGGTGGCGCACTACCTCTGGCTCGCGGTCTGGCCCCACCCGCTGATCGTCGACTACGGCACGCAATGGGTCCGCTCGGTCGCCGACGTCCTGCCCTACGCGGTGGTGGTCATCGCGCTCGTCGCCGGCACCGCGGTGGCGTTGGTGAGGAAACCCGCGCTGGGCTTCCTGGGCGCCTGGTTCTTCGCGATCCTCGCCCCGACTTCCCTCGTTCCGATCGTGAGGCAGACGCTCGCCGAACACCGCATGTACCTCGCGCTAGCCCCGGTGACCGTCCTCATCGCGGTGGCCGCATATCGCTGGCTGGGGCGCCGGGCGCTCTGGGCCGCGGTGGTCGCGGCCGTCGCGCTCGGTTCGCTGACCCTGGCGAGAAACGCCGATTATCGAAGCAGCGAATCCATCTGGCGCGACACCGTGCGGAAGCGTCCGGAGAACCCGTATGCGCACAATAATTACGGCAACCTGCTCGCCGCCGCGGGTCGCGAGCAGGCGGCGCTGGCCCAGTACGACGCCGCGATCCGCCTGGACCCCACGTTCGCGGATCCGCTGTACAACGCGGGCAAGACCCTGGCCCGGCTGGGGCGCCCCAACGAGGCGATCGCCCGGTTCGAAGCGGCGCTGAAGCTGAACCCCTCGATGCCCGACGCCGAGACCGAGCTCGGCATCGCCCTGGTGGCGGTCGGCCGCGAGACCGAGGCGGTCGCCCACTTCCGCCGGGCCCTGGCCCTCGATCCCCACTACGTCGACGCCCACAACCAGCTCGGGATCGCCCTCGCGAGGGCCGGCCGGGTTGCCGCGGCCGCCACCGAATTCGAGGCCGCGCTGGCCGCGTCCCCAAACCGCGCCGACCTCCACAACAACCTGGGCAACGTGCTGCGGATGCAGGGCCGGCTGACCGACGCCATCGGACAGTACCAGGAGGCGACTCAGGACGACCCCGACTTCGTGCCCGCGCATCTCAGCCTTGGGAACGCGTACCGCGATTCGAACCGAATGGCCGATGCGGTCGCGCAATACGAACAGGCCCTGCGGATCGACCCCAACCTTCCCGAAGCCCGCAACAATCTCGGCATCGTGCTCCTCATGAGCGGTCGCACGGATCGGGCGATCCGCGAATTCGAAGCCGCCCTGCGCGTCGATCCTAACCTGGCCCAGGTGCACCTGAACCTCGCGCTGGCACTGCAGAGCGCCGGCCGTGCCGCGGAAGCGCAGGCACAGTTCGAGGCGGCCAGGAGGCTCGGCGCCACCCTGCCACCCGGCACCGAGTAAGGCCGGGCCACACACAAGATCCCCGAGGAGGATCGCGATGATTCGAGCGAGTCTCAGACGTCCCCCGGGGTAGACGGGCGACCCGAAAATCGGGGCCGTAATTTGCCGTTCGCCTCCATCCGCACACAATTTTCCTCCAACCACACTCAGCCATGCCAAAACCCATCTGCTATTCGACCAAGGCCTATTCCACGCCCAACGCCACTTCCCCGCTCGGCCCCTCCTCCATCGAGCGCCGCAAGCCCACCGATTCGGACGTGCAGATTGAGATCCTCTACTGCGGCGTCTGCCACTCCGACCTCCACTTCGCGCGCAACGAGTGGGGATTCACCCAGTATCCGGCAGTGCCGGGACACGAGATCGTCGGACGCGTCACTGCGGTCGGCAGCGGCGTGAAGAAGTTCAAGGTTGGCGACACTGTCGGGGTCGGCTGCCTGGTGGATTCGTGCCGCACGTGCCCGGAGTGCCGCTCGGGCCTCGAGCAATTCTGCTCCGGAATGGTCATGACCTACGGGAGCATGGACAAGCATCTCGGCGCGCCGACGCTCGGCGGTTACGCCCAGAGCATCGTGGTGACGGAGGACTTCGTGTTGCGCATGCCGTCGAACTTGAATCTGGCTGCCTCCGCCCCGCTGCTCTGCGCGGGCATCACCACCTATTCGCCCCTGCGGCGCTGGAAGGTCGGCCCCGGCCAGAAGGTCGGCATCGTTGGACTCGGAGGGCTCGGGCACATGGGAGTGAAGTTCGCGCGCGCCTTCGGGGCCCACGTCGTCCTGTTCACCACCTCGCCCGGAAAGGTCGAGGACGGCAAACGCCTCGGTGCGCATGAGGTCGTGGTCTCCAAGGATCCTGCCGCCATGGCGGCGCAGGCCGGCAGCTTCGACTTCATCCTCGATGCGGTCTCGGCCACCCACGACATCAACGCGTACATGGCCCTGCTCAAGCGCGACGGCACGCTGGTGCTGGTCGGCGCGCCCGAGAAGCCTATCCCCGTCGCCTCGTTCTCCCTGATCATGGGACGCAAGGCCATCTCCGGCTCCCTGATCGGCGGCCTGCCCGAGACGCAGGAGATGCTGGATTTCTGCGGCGCCCACAACATCACGAGCGACGTCGAGATGATCCGCATGGACCAGGTCAACACCGCCTACGAGCGCATGCTCCGCAGCGACGTGAAGTACCGCTTCGTGATCGACATGGCCTCGCTCCGCTAGGCGCGTCACCACTCCCTTAATACAGCAGCGCCGGCCGTCCCGGCGCTGTCCGCCCTCCGGATCACAGGCTGCCCACCGTGCCGCCTGCGAACAGCTGCGGGAAGATCAGATGAGGCTCCGCCGGCAGGCTCCCCTGGTTGGCGAGTTGCAGCATCAGCCGCGTGAGCCTGTGGTTGAACACGTCGCCCCGCAGGCTGTAGTGCGCGATCGGCGGGATCACCTGGGTGAAGAGGTTGTCGTGGTCGCGCGCAATGAGGGAAACGCGACCCGGCACTGAGATGCCGTGCGTCAGGAGGTAGAGCACCACGATCATCACGTGCTGCGGCTTTGCGACCAGGAGCGCCGTGGGCGCGCGATTGGAGTTGAAAAGCGCATCGAGGCGCATGCCCAGGTTCCGCGCGGTGCCGTCGTGGCGCACGACGATCGCCTCGATTTCCGAAGGGCGCGCCCACTGTTCCGCCGCCTCGAGAAACCCACGCTCGCTCGCGAGATCACCCGCGAGCCCCGAATTGGGCACGACCAGAGCGATACGGCGGTGTCCCTTGCGCAGGAAGGTGCCCGCCGCGTGCCGGCAGACGGACCGCATGTCGAGATCCAGCGAGGGGAGATTCACTCCGGCGTGACACGACCCGAGCACGAGTGCGGGCAGCGAACGCTCCGCAAACCACTGCTGGATCTCCTTTCCGACCGAGATCAGGACGCAGGACGACACCTTGTTCTCCCGGATGAAGGCCCCCAGCTTGCGCAGCTGGGCCTGGCTGCTGCGCGGCGGGCAGACGTAGATTTCCGAGGCGACGTTGTTCTCGGCCAGGTGGGTTCTCATCTCGCTGATGCCCTGGTACGACGCGGAGGCGAGCAGCGACAGCGGCTCGTGGGTCACGATCGCCACTAGACGGCGCTTCGACGAACCGGCCGATTTTGGCTGGGGCACGATGTCCGTGCTTCGTCCGTGGCGCACGACTACGAGGCCTTCCTTCGCCAGTTGCCGCACCGCCGCGCGCACCGTTGGCCGGCTGACCTGGAACATGCCGCAGAGCCGTCGCTCGCTAGGGAGATGGTCGGTCCACAACCCTTCCTCGATCGCGTTGCGGATCGCCTCCACCGTCTGCAATGAGAGTGAAACCCGCTTGGGGATGCTGAATGCTTCCTGCAAACTGTTCATGTCTGTTTACCAGTAGTTCGGGCTAGTTCTGAGCACGGTCTGCGATAGTTCTGTACGGGTCAAACCCTCGCCATCTTGAAAATCTGGTCGGCACTTCCAACTCCACTGACCAACGACCTCGTCGTCGACGAGCCGTCGCTGGAAAGAATGATCGAAGCCTCGATCGCCGACCAGGTGACCGGGATCTTTCTCGCGGGCACCTGCGGCGAGGGACCCTGGCTGCCGAATACGGAGCGCACGCGCCTCGTGAAGGCGGCGGTGAAAGTCGCGAAGGGCCGCCTCCGCATCGCGGTCCAGGTTTCCGACAATTCGGTGCCGCGGATCCTCCAGAACATCGCCGAGGCGGCGGACGCGGGCGCCGACGTGGCGATCATCGCGCCGCCGGCCACCATGATGAACGTGACGCCTCCGCGCATCGTCGCGCTGTACGAGGGCGCCGCCGCGAGGAGCCCGCTGCCCATCGGCATCTACGACCTGGGGTCGCGCCGCCAGTTTTCAATCCCGATCGACCGCCTGGAGTCCGTCTATCTCCTTCCGAACGTCGAGCTGGTGAAGGACAGCTCGGCTGAACCCGCCCGCAGGCAGGTGGCGCTGGGCGCACGAAGGAAGAAACCCGGGCTTCAACTGTTCAACGGCGACGAGTTTCGGTGCATCGACTATCTCGAGGCGGGCTACGACGGATGCATGTTTGGCGGCGGCGTGGTCGTCGCCCCGATGGTGCGCCGGATCGTCGAACGCTTCCGTGCGGGCGACCTCGAAGGCGCGCAACGAATCGACCGGGAGATGGTCGCGATCCTCCACGGCGTCTACGGAGGACCGTCGATCGACTGCTGGCTGAGCGGCCTCAAATATTACATGCATCGCCGAAAGCTCTTCTCGACGTACGCCAGCTTCCTGGAGTACCCCCTTTATCCCGAATGCCGCGCGTTCATCGACGCCCACGTCGAAAAATCTTCGGCATGATGTGACCCGCCCACCTGATGATCCGAAGTCCGGTCCGTTTGCTGCTCTGGATTAGCCTGACCCTCTCGATGATCGCCTCTGCATCGGGCGGCACTCCGCCCGCCTGGACATCCCTGCCTCCCCTCCCCGATCCCGTCGGCCTTGCCGGCATGTACGCCGGTGTGAGCCACGGCGCCCTGGTCGCCGCCGGCGGGGCGAATTTCCCCGGACGCCCGATGGCGGAGGGCGGAAAGAAGGCGTGGCATGCTGGCGTGTACGTGCTGCCGTCCCCCGACTCCCGCTGGAAGGAAGTGGGCCGCCTGCCGCTCGCGTCCGGGTACGGCATGTGCGCGACGTGGCGCGACTCCGTCGTCTGCATCGGCGGGGACCACCACGGGGGCAATTTCTCCGACGGCTGGATTCTTAACTGGGACGGACAGGCGCTTTCGATTGAGAACCTTCCACCGCTCCCCGTGCCCGACGCCTACGGCGCCTGTGCGGTGGTGAATGATACGGTGTACGTGCTGGGTGGACAGGACTCCCCCGCGGCGAGCACCGCACTCGCACGCGCCTTCGCCCTCGATCTCGGAGCGCCTCCCGCGGAGCGCCATTGGCGCGAGATACCGTGGCCGTCCGGCGCCCCGGGCCGGATCATCCCAGTCGCCGCCTCGCACGACGGTCTCCTGTACCTGTTCAGCGGAGTCGAGCTCAGGGCCGGCGCGGACAAGACGGTGGAGCGGGTGTATTTGAAGGACGCCTACGCCTATTCGCCGGCGAAGGGCTGGCGAAGGCTGGCGGACCTTCCGGAGCCGGTTGCCGCGGCGCCAAGCCCCGCCTTTGCCAGTGACCCGACGCATCTGACCGTGCTCGCCGGTGTCAATGCCGCCTGGGGGAGTCCAACCGGTCCCAGTGCCGCCAAGGGCGGCTTTGAACGGACCCTTTTCTCGTACGACATCGCCTCGGATCGCTGGGAGGTCTGCCATCGGTTTCCCGCCGATTCCTCCCTGGCGCCGGCGCGCGTCACCGCACCGCTGGTGGCCTGGAACGGCGGCTTCGCCATCCCGGGCGGCGAGATCGCCCCGGGGATACGCACGCCGTCCATCCTTTTCCTGCGCCCCTCCCAGGGCCGCGGCGACCGCTCGAAGGCCACGCCATGACGCTCTTTTCCTCCCGCCTCGGGCGCTCAGTGCCATCCCTTCTGGCCTGCCTCGTGCTCGCCGGCCTCACCGCCGCCCTCCCATCGCTTCGCGCCGGGACCGGGCCCGCCGCAAAGTCTGCGCCGGAGAACCGGATCGTCCTCGACATCGCACCGGGGCCAGGAAATCCCCGAAACAGCGAGGGCGCGTTCATCGATCTCAAGGACGGCGGGATCCTCTTCGTCTACAGCCGGTTCATCGGTTCCTCTTCAAATGACGAAGCCAGCGCCTGCCTCGCCGCCCGGATCTCGCACGACGGCGGGGAGACCTGGAGCGCCCACGATCGGATCATCCTCACGCCGCAGGCCCGCCACGCGATGAACGTCATGAGCGTGTCGCTCCTGCGAATGGAGAATGGCGACATCGGCCTGTTCTACCTGGTGCGCCGCAGCTGGCACGACACCCGCATGCAGCTGATCCGTTCATCCGACGAGGGCCGCACCTGGGGTCCGCCGGTTGAATGCATGGCCGCGCCCCGGTACTATGTGGTGAACAACGACCGCGTGATCCGCCTCCGTTCGGGCCGGCTCGTCATCCCCGCCGCCATGTTCCTTGCGACCTCCGCGGCCAACACGCCGGAGGCGGTCGACTGGCGGGGCCTTGCGACGTTCTTCCTCTCCGACGACGACGGCCGCACCTGGAAACAGTCCCCGGGCATCTGCACCCTCCCCAGCCCGTACACGCACACCGGCCTGCAGGAGCCGGGCGTCGTGGAGCTGCCCGACGGGGTGCTCTGGGCCTGGGCCCGCACCGACCTGGGGCGTCAGTATGAATTTTTCTCCTACGACCAGGGGGAAACCTGGACCGTGCCGCAGCCCTCCCGCTTCACCTCGCCCGCCTCCCCGCTGTCGATGAAGCCGATCCCAGGCTCGAACCGGTTTTTCGCGGTGTGGAATCCCGCCCCGAACTACCCCACCCGCGCAGTCGGTCCGGTGGGAGGAGACCGCACGCCCCTGGTCCTCGCCACCGGCGCGGGGCCCGGGCTCGACCGCTGGAGCGCTCCGACCGTGATCGAGGGGACCGACGGACGCGATGCGGGCTACGCCTACACCGCGATCCATTTCGTCCGCCATGCGGTGCTCCTCGCCTACTGCGCAGGCGGCGCCGAAGACCATGGCATGCTGAACCGGCTTCGCATCCGCAGGGTCGACGACGCGCTGATCCCATAGTCCAAGTCCCTCAACCGGCCGCCGGATCCGTCCTAGGCCAGTCCACGCCCTTTCCATGTCGGAATTCTTGTCTCCTCCCGTCGCGCTCGCGGTGGCCGCACACCCCGATGACATCGAGTTCTGCTTTGCAGGCACCCTCCTGCTCCTGAAGGACGCCGGTTGCGAGATCCACATGTGGAATCTGGCCCGGGGCGATTGTGGATCGCGGACCACGGACGCCGCGGAAACGGCCCGCATCCGCCTGGAGGAGGCGCGGGCGTCGGCGGGACTCGCGGGCGCCACGAGCCACGACCCGCTCTTTGACGACCTCTCGATCTTTTACGACAAGGACTCCCTGGCCCAGGTCAGCAGCGTCCTTCGCACGATTCACCCGCAGATCATCCTCACGCATTCGCCCGCCGACTACATGGAGGACCACCAGAACGTGTGCCGGCTGGTCGTCACCGCCGCCTTCAGCCGCGGCATGCCCAACCACGTCTGCGAACCCCCGGCCAAACCCTGCGACGATCCGGTGCGGGTGTATCACGCCGCCCCTCACGGGCATCACGACGGGCTCGGCGCACCCTTTGCTCCCGATTTCCTGATCGACATCCAGACCGCCGCCGAACGGAAGCGCCGCATGCTCGCCTGTCACCGGAGCCAGGCACGCTGGCTCGAGGATAGTCAGGGCATGGGATCCTACCTCGATGAGATGGAGGCGATGGACCGCTCCATGGCCGGCCACGGCCGCGGACTGCAGCGTGCGGAAGGCTGGCGCAGGCACGCCCACCTCGGCTTCTGCCCTCCCGAGTTCGATCCCATCGCATCCCTGCTTCCGTCCCATCTTCACTCCCCAACCAATCTTACCTCCTGATCCCATGAGCAGACCGCTCAGCAAATTCGCCGAAGCCTGGTGGGACTACACCACGCTGGCCCCCGATCTTATTCGCGACGCCGCACGCCTCACGGCCACGGATCTCGAACAGCTGTCCCGACCCGGCTTCCAGGTCCGGATCTACGACACGCCCCAGGAGTTCTACTCCGCGCAGGCGCTCGAGTACATCGAGGCCTGGCTCCAGTCGACGCCCGACAATCCCGCCGGAATCTGCGGTCCGATAGGACCCACCGAGCAGCTGCCAATCGTCGCCATGATGGTCAACAGCCTCGGATTGAACCTCGGAAAGCTCGACGCGCATTTCTGGGGGATGGACGAATGGGTCGAGAACGGGGTACCGGTCAATGTCAGCCATCCGCTGTCCTTCGCCCGCTGCGACGAGGAGCTCTGTTTTCGCCGCATCCGGCCGGACCTTGCGCTCCCCTCGGCCAACAAACATTTTCCAGGCGAACATCTCGACGCCTACAGCCGCAGCTACGATTCGGTTCGCTGCGTCGTGATGCAGGGCGGCCAGGGTGAGGTGAAACACTGGGCGTTCAACGACCCGCCGATGCGCACGGGGGCGTTCGCGAACGTCCCGCCCTCGCCGGAGCAGTACCGCCAGCTCGGCACCCGCATCGTGAAACTCCATCCGCTCACGATCAGCCAGAACGCCCGCACCTCCGGCGGCGGCAACGTTTCCCTCGTGCCCACCCACGCCTGCACCGTTGGTCCGCGCGAAACCTGGAAGTCCGAGAAGGTCAGCATCTGGCATCCGGGGCATCACGACAATCCCTTCGGAATCCGCCTGACCGCCCTGATGATTTCCAAGCGCCTTCCCGACAGCTCCGTGCCCATGTCGCTGCTCGCCGACCATCCGAACGTCCAGTTCAGCTACCTGCGCAGCGGCATCGGTTCCGTCGCGGTCGAGATGCACTGAGGCTGCGACGGCCCTGTTACCCCACTTCCCATGAATCGACGCCCCCTCGTCAGCGGAGTCATCGAAGGCTTCTACGGCCGCCCCTGGTCCCCCGAACAGCGCGAGCGCCTGCTCGGCTGGATGAATGAGGCCGGCCTCAACACCTATCTCTACGCGCCCAAGGACGACCTCAAGCACCGGGCGCTCTGGCGCGATCCCTATTCCGCGGACGAGCTCAAGTCCCTCGGCGCCCTCGCCCGGTCCTGCAGGTCGCGCGAGGTGACCTTCGTCTACGCCATCGCGCCCGGACTCGACATCCGCTACCGCGAGGAGCTGCCCCTCCTCAAGGCGAAGCTCGCGCAGATCCTCGCACTCGGTGTCACCACGATCGCGATACTGTTCGACGACATTCCGAAGACGCTCAGCCCCGAGGACGAGGCGCGCTTCGGCACCTTCGCGCGGGCGCAGATCCACGTCACCCACGAGATCCAGGCCTGGCTTCGCGGCCTGAACCCGAAGACCGGCCTCTGGTTCTGTCCGACGATCTACTGCGGCCGCTTCGCCGAACACCGCGTCCCCGAGAACGCCTACCTCCTCGAAATCGGCGCCGGCCTGGCGCCCGACATCGAGGTGCTGTGGACCGGCCCCGAGATCATTCCCGAGACCATCTCCGTTGAATCCATCCAGGAGGTCGCCCGCGTCCTGCGCCGTCCTCCCCTGATCTGGGACAATCTCCACGCCAACGACTACGATCTGCGCCGCATCTTCCTGGGCCCCTTCGCGGGCCGTCCGATCGAATTGCACGGCGTGGTCCGGGGTGTGCTCAGCAACCCCAATTGCGAATTTGAGGCCAACTACATCCCGCTTCACACGCTGGGAGCCTACGTGAACGCCAGCGGGAGCTGGGACGTGGAGGCGGCCCTGGACGAAAGCTGCCGCCGCTGGCTCCCCTCATTCCGCTGCCAGACTCGCCGGGAATTCACGTTCGAGGACCTCCGGCTGCTCGTGGACCTGTATTACCTTCCGTTCAGCGCCGGCCCCCGACTGGAGCAGCTGATCGCAGACTTCGACCACCTCATTCACCACCCCGTCTCCGAGTGGGGCGAGACGTGGGCCCGATTCGAACGCACCGCCGACGCCATCGCCGCCCTGTTCGTCAAGGTGACCGAACTCGAAGACCGGGAACTCTGCTTCACGTTTTACCGCCTCATGTGGGAGATCCAGGCGGAGTTGAAGCTCATGCGCGGGTATCTCGCGCTGTTGCGAGAACCCGGGTCACCAGAACGCCACTACACTCCGAAGGTGCACCACGATCCGCGCATCTATCGCGGCGGCGTCGTGGCCCGGTTGCAGCGGCTCATGCCCATGGACGGCCCCGGCGAGTTTCGAGCGGCCCGAAGCGTGCCCTAAGCGCTTCGACCTTCCGGCCTTTTACCGCGCGCAGGGTCGATCATTGCTCCCTCGGGAACGCGGCAAACAAACCGCACGGCGCCGCGCGCTCAAACTTCAGCCGTTCAGCCTCTGTTTCTCGCCCGTCGCAGGGCTTCGGCCACGTCGGCCGTCAGACCCGTGTCGCTTCCGAGCGCAAGGAACCCAAAACCCTGGCGCAGTCGACGGGGCACTTCGTCCGCCGTTGCGAGCGTGCCCAGAGCCACGCCGGCCTTCCGACAGGCCCGAGCGATGCGGCGAATCGCGCGCTCGACCGCAGGGTCGCCCAGTGGCACGCCCAGAGAAAAGGCAAGGTCCGACGGTCCAATAAAGAGCCCGTGAACGCCTGGCGTCCGCGCGATCTCCTCACAGTGGTCGAGGCCGCGCCGCGTTTCGATCATGGTCCACAGCACCAGTTCCCCCTCCGGATCCAGGGGCCACAGGTCGGCGCGCCGCGCATACTCTTCACCCGAAAGCCCCCACTGCCGCGCAGGCCAGCCGTAGCCAACGCCGCGGATTCCCTCCGGCTCAAAATCAGCCACCCCGCCGCGCTGCGGATAGCGGCTGGCCTGCACAAACCAGCGCGCCTCGTCCGCGGACTCCACCTGCGGTACGATCAGGCCGAGCGGTCCGAGATCGAGCACCTGTTTCACCACGTACAGAAGCTGCTCCCTGCCGGAAACCGGCAATCGCACCAGCGGCACCACGTCGGGCTGAAGAGTGCCCTTCTCCAAAATCCGCCGCTTGTCCGTCATCGCGAGCAGGTAGGTTTCCAGCCGCGTCGGGTCGAACGGCGAGTGCTCCAGGTCCACGATCACGAAATCCAAGGGTGCGGATGCCAGCGCCGCCGCGGTCCTCGGAGCCAGATTCGAGGAAAACACTCCGAAGGCCGGACGGCCCGCCAGGCGCAGGTCGATCAGCTTGTTCAGTCGCACATTACCGCCCCGCGCGATCGTTGTGAATTTCGTTTTCATCGAAGGAGGCGCCACGGCTCATGCGTCCTTCGCCTCCAAGCGCCGCGCCTTGACTGCCAGCGCAAACAGAAGCGCCGCGCAGCCGATGACGCTTAGTGCCGAAAACGAAAGCATCGTGCTCAGGCCGACATGCGCGTCACGCAGCACCCCGCCCAGGAAAATCGCAAGCCCGCTCATCAGGAAGGAGAGCATGTCCAGGTACCCGTACGCGGTCGCCCGATACCGGGGATCCACGATCATGCACAGGATGGGCATGAGGTTGCTGTCGGTGAACGACCGGGTCAGTGCGTACAGGCACAGGCCCGCGATGGAGAGGAACAGCACCTTGGAACTCGCCACCAGGAAGACACCGGGGGCCGCGATGCACAGGCCGATCGCAGGCACGAGGATTCGCGCATAGCGGTTACGCCGGCTCCAGGCGTCCGAGAGCGCGCCGCCGCCCAGAACGCCGATAAACGAGGCCACGGAGCTGTACCCGGTGGAGACAAACCCCGCCGTGCCCTGCGTCAGGTGGAACCGCTCCATGATGTAGGTGGGCATCCAGCCGACCACCAGGCCCATGATGATGCCGAGCAGTCCCCAGAAACAGAACGCGAGCCAGAACGCCCCCGAGCTGAACAGGCTCCTGAAGGCATCGGCAAAACTGGTCTCCGGCTGGTCCGGCTTCGCCCCGCCGGCTTCCCGGGCCTCCTCGTGCTCCTTCGGCGCGTCCTTGAGGAAGAGGAAGATCATGAGGGAGTAGACGATCCCGATGGCGCCCAGCGCGTAGAAGGTGAAGCTCCAGCCCTTCGTATCCGCCAGCCAACCACCGATGCCGGCTCCCGCCCCGCCGATCATCAGGCCCGTGACGTGAAGCCCGTTCGCGAGCGATCGCGTCGAGCCGCGGTGATAGTCGCAGATCAGCGCGACCGCGGCTGAGTAGTAGCACGCCTCCCCGAACGCCAGCAGCACACGCATCGTCATCAGGCCTTCGAAGCTGCGCGCATAGCCGGTGAGCAGCGTGATCACCGACCAGGCCAGCAGGCTCCCCGCGATCACGCGGCTCCGCCTGAACCGGTCCGACACGTAACCCGCCACCGGGCTCAGCACGCAGTAGACCCAGAAGAAAATCGAAATCTGCAGGCCGTACTGCGCGTCGGTCATCGGGATCGCCGAGATGAGCGAGTTGTGCATGGTCGTGACGACCACGCGATCGAGGAAGTACAGGGCGCCGGCGAACCAGAGGAGTATGACCGTCAGCCACGCGTGGCGGGGCAAGTCTGCGCTTTTGAACATGAGGGTGTCTTTTGTGGAGGATGGGCTTGGCACCGGCAGGCTCAGCGGCCGCCGGAAAATCGGTTAACGCGAGCGGCGCGACCCTGCGTGGGTCTTCGATGCGGGCAGGCCCCGCGAGAGTGCGTCCAGGAAGCGGCGGTCGAGCTTGCAGACGACCGTATTGCCCCGGCCGTTCACTGTGTTGGCCACGTCGATACGCCCGTTGACGCCGATCAACACGTAGGCCTCGTGGCGATCAAAGCCGAACACCGTCGTCAGCCAGTCGACCATGTTTGCAGTCGCCCGCTGGTAGGCCTCGTCCAGCGGCTGGCCCACGCCGGCCGCCATGTAGAACTCGCGCGACTCCGCACGAAAGCCCGGCAGGGCGAGGCCCGGGATGATCTCAACCGAGAACCGGACCGCCATGCTGGTCTCGATCGCCCCGCCGCTTGACTCCCCGTCCCCCTGGGTCGCATGCCCGTCGCCAAAGTAGAAGTGAGCACCCTCCACGCTCACCGGGAAATAGAGCGTCGTGCCCTCCACGAGCCGATTGTAGTCGATGTTGCCCCCGAACGGACCGGCATAGAGGGCCGAGACGGACTCTCCGTTCGAGGGCGCGACGCCGATGCATCCAAGGAACGGCCTGAGCGGGAGCCGCACCCGCTTCAGGCGCTCCGAGAGTGTCGTGGTCGCGGTGAGCGACCCAAGATCCAGCTTCCAATGGTAGAGCCGGGCCCGCTCGAGGCTCCTGGCATACTCGGCGGGCGTGTAGGCCCGCTCCGAGATGCCCGAATAGGCGAGACCCTCGGGGCGGTTCAGCCGTATCCGGTCCAGCCGCACGGCAAGCACGTCCCCCGGCATCGCACCCTCGACGTGGAAGGGGCCTGTCAACGCATTGTACCGAAAGCCGGTGTCGACGCCCGCCTCGTCGAATCCCGAGGAGTCGATGGAAGTCGCCTCGACGGAGTCTCCCGGCCGGATGCGCAACACCGGCTCCAGCGATCCCGAAAAAGTGAGGGAGTAACTCTCGGGCCTGAAACGGTGCGTCCGGCGCCGGTAGGATCGGTTGCGGGGAACGAGTTGATGCATGGAGTGTGGGTGGCTGGCGCAGGGCTCCGGAATCGCCGCCGGCCGCCGGGCGGGGGCTCCGTGATTCCAGCGTGACTTCGTCGTTGGGGATTCCAGTTTCGGGATGCGGGCCGGTCCGTTTCGACCGGAGTGGGAAGTGCGGGGATTCATGCCCGACGCCACCCCGCGGCAAAAGGCGGAATCCGTGGTAACAAATGGTTACCTGTCTCCCGCACTTGCACCTCGGCGCGCCAGCCGGATTGCTGGAAAGACACGGGGCCCGCGTCGGCCCGAGGCCGTTCAAACCAACCGGCCCGGACACCGGTCCAGGCGCGTGTTTCCTTCGGCACCTTCATCCATCATGAACGAACCACTACGCTGGGGCATCATCGGCACCGGAGGCATTGCGCGGCGCTTCGCGACCGACCTAGCCCAGTCTCGCACCGGACGCCTTGCCGGCGTCGCCAGCCGTTCCGAGGACAAGGCGCGCCTGTTCGCGGCGGAATTCCCGGGCGTGCGCGCCCATCGCTCCTACGAGCGCCTCCTCTCCGATGCGGGTATCGACGCCGTCTATGTTGCGACACCCCACTCCGAGCACCTTGTCTGCACGCTGGAGGCAGTGGCCGCCGGGAAACACGTCCTCTGCGAGAAACCGCTCGCACTCAACCGGCGCGATGCACTGACGATGGTCGAGGCAGCGCGGAGCCAGGGCGTCCTGCTCATGGAGGCGCTGATGTATCGATGCCACCCTCAAGCCGCGCGGCTGGTTCAGCAGGTGCGTTCCGGCGACATCGGCGAGCTCGTTCTGATCGAGTCCTCGTTCTGCGACGCCTTTCCATTCGACCCGACTCATCGCGCCTACAACCGACAGCTCGGCGGCGGGGCAATCCTGGACCTCGGCATCTACCCGGCCTCGCTCGCCAGGCTTCTGGCCGGGGCCGCCGCACACACTGCCGGCGCGGAACCGACCCGCCTGCGCGGTGCGGGTCGGTTGAATCCGGTGACCGCTGTGGATGAACACTCCGCCGCCACCGCGCTCTTCCCAAATGGCATCGTCGCGGAGCTCGCCTGCGGATTCCTGGTGACGACCGACGCGACCGCACGGATCCACGGCACGCACGGATGGATCGAGGTGCCCCACCCGTTCCTTCCCGGCCGCGTCGGAGGAGCCGCCCGGCTGATCGTGCACCACCGCGACGCCAGCCAGCCCGAGGTGGAGATCCTCTCCGCGGCCAAGGGACTGTATTGCCTCGAGGCGGACGCCTTTGGCGACGCCCTTCGCGCAGGACTCACCGAAGTGCCGGCCGTCCCCCACACGGACACGCTCGGCACGCTTGCGCTCCTCGACGCCTGGCGGGCCGAGGTCGGAGTCTCCTACGACGCCGACACGCCGCGAGTCTGAACCCGCCGCGCCCGATGGGCGCACAGACCCTACTCAAAACCCACGCCTCACCCTCGGCGTTCGCACCCACTGATGCAGGCTAGCGCTCGCAACTGCGCGAGCGCGGATCGTAGAGGTGGAGCGCCTTGAGCCAGGTGATGGCAATCTGGCGGTGTCCAAGCGGACCTGGATGAATAGGGTTGGCGAGCCACGATCCCCGGGCGTCCAGACGCGGATGCTCTGCGACCCAGAGCGTCCAGTGGTCGACGTAAATCACGTGTTCCTCCGCGGCGACCGTGCGAATCGCCATGTTGTAGGCGGGCAGCGCCGCGAGTCCCCGGGCATCCGGCTCCGCCGTGTCGATCTGGGTCGTGCTGTTGAGCACGGGGATCGCGCCCTGCGCGCGGATGCGGCGCATGAGCTCCTTCAACTGGGCCGTGAACCTCGGCAGGCCGGCATTCCCGTACCGGCAGTCGTTCATGCCCATCATCACCGAGACGACATCCGGATGAAAGCGACCCACGCGCCAGTCGTAGTCCGCCAGCAGCCCGGACATGACTTCGCCGGAGACGCCGGAGTTGATCACGATGTCGTGGGTGCGGCCGAGCTCCCATCGGATTCGCTCCTCGATGATTTGGGAATACGACCGCGCATGCCCGAGCCATTTCGCGCCCTGGGTGATGCTGTCGCCGGTGAACACCCAGGTGCGGGGCGTCTTCGCGTCGGTAAGCATCGCATGGATACGACGCAGGTCCGCGGCGGCGGAGTCAGGGGGCGAGGCCCAAGCGTGCGCCGCAAGGGCAACGAAAAGCAGGAAGCAGCGAAGTCTCATGGGAAACGTCTCGGAAGATGAACGGAAGCCAACGAAGTACAGGCAGCCTTTACTCGATACTGGGCATGGATCCAATCACCGCCGGGCGATTTCTCCGTCCAGCCCTGAAAAAACAACGCAGTCTGAATTGAACCCCGGAGAAAGGCATTTCGGAGGAAATTGTGTATCCAATTCTCTTCACTTCCGAGGTAAGCGCCAATTCCGCACCTTGCTTCGATTTCAGGCTCTGTGTCCTCTGCCTGTCCGCCGTAGCCTTGGCAAAGGCGGATGTCTCAGTGGTTCAATTGCGGCTTTTAGGCTGAATTGAGTCGCTTCGAAAAACACGGATTTTCGGGCGGCACCGGCTAAACGTTGCGTGCGCTTATAAGCGCGCCCCGATCAGGGTCGGCAACCCGGGCGCCTTTTTGCGTTTCTTGTGGCCATTACCTCAGGCGGTTTGGTTCGGCTCCGGCTCCATCCCAACTGCATCAGTCAAACATCACATGGCGCCGCCGGGAAACCCGCGCGGCGCCATGGATCAACACAGTTGCCCCTTAGAACCTGTAAGCAAAGGTGAATTGCGTGCTCCGGCGCGGGCCGGGATCCATGTAGAAGGGACCCCAACCGCTGCCCGAGTACTGCTTGTCCGCGATGTTGTCGATGTTCACGGACACCGACCACGAGCGGTGCACGTAGGTGAGGAAGAGATTGGCGATCGTGTAGGGATTCCACGGGCCGCCCGAACGGTCGCCCTGGTGGAACATGCTGCCGCCGATTCCAAAGCCCTGCAGCGGACCGGTGCCGAAGTCGTAGCGGGTGACAAGGCTCCAGGTGCTGTTCACCGTGTTCGGCATGCGCTGGCCGTTCACGTCCTTGATGTCGCCCTGATATACGGTGCCCATCACGGTCCAGTTCTCCAAGGGACGGATCGCGATGTCCGCCTCGAATCCCTTGTTGGTCTGCTTGCCCGCGGCCTTGGACATGCCGGTGTTGGGATCGGGGATCGGAATGTTGGTCACATTCAGATCGAAATAGGAGATTGTGGATGAGATGCGTCCGCCGAACAGCGCGGTCTTCAAACCGACTTCCTTCACCTCGCCGACGATGGGGGGCAGCTTGCTGCCGTCCGGATTCGTCGAGCCGGTGCCCTGGTAGGTGGTCGAATCGTTCGCGTAGAGCGCCAGGCCTTTGATCGGCTTGTACACGAGACCGATGCGCCTGGGTGTGCCGTGTGCACGGGACACCGTGGTCGCGTTCGTCGCATAACTCTTGTTGTTGCCGTCCGTGTAGCTGCCCGAGACGCCGGCGACCGCGGTCAGCTTGTCGGGCACGATCTCGAAGGTCTGCATGAAGTACGCGTAGCTCGAATAATAGTCGCTCTCGTTGGCGGGCGTCGCGTTGCTCGCGTCATACACCGGCATCGGCGAATTGTAGATCTGGGGATCCGTGATCGAGGTCGGCGCCAGATTGCGGATGAACCAGTAGTTGTTGATGCCGTAGTCGCGATCCACCTCGAACCCGAAGGTCGACTGGTTCTTGAAACCGGCGAGCCTGTAGGTGCCGGTCACGTCCGTCTCGAGGGAGACGAGGTTCTCCTTGTAGTTCCAGCCGAAGTCATACTGCTGGATCGTGTTCGTCACGTAGTTCGGGGCCGCCGAGTTGCGGGTCTCCCGGTCCTTGCGGTGGAAGTCGTTGTAACTGAGCGTCGAGGTGAAGTGCCAGTTCTCGGAGAAGCTGTGGTCGAGGGTGGCCTTGTACCAGTAGCGGTTGAGCTTCTGCCGGCTCCACTTCGCCTTGTAGCCCTGGCTGTATCCTGGGCCAAAATACATGCCGGTGTTCGTCGCGTTCGCGAACCCGTTGTAGATGCCGCGGTTCTCGTTGTAATAAACGTCCATCTGGAGGAGCAGGGTCGTGTTGCTGCTCAGGTCGAATTTCAACCCACCGCCGATGACCTTGTGGTTGTCGAAGTCGACCGGACCGAAGCCGTCGTACTTCTGATACGCACCGTAAAGTCGGTATGAGACCTTCGTGCTGCCGATCGACCCGAGGGGGCCGGTCGAGTCGATCTCGCCGCGCCGCATGCCCTGCGAGCCGAGGATCAGGCGGACCGAGTCGCGGCGCACAGGCAGCGGCTTGCGGGTGATCTTCACGATGATGCCACCCAGCGAGGTGTGGTTGCCGTAGAGCACCGCCGCGGGGCCCTTCACCACTTCAAAGGAGTCGTACGACATGGGATCCGACGCCACCGAGAGGTCCAGCTGGCCGTCGATCAGGGCGTAACCCGTTCGGAATCCACGCTGCATCTGCATCTCACCGGTCCGTGCGAACGGCACGGTGCCGGCCGACACGAACTTCAGGGTGTCGACCGTGGCGGCGAACTGGCCCAGGTCGTCGATCACGTCGCGCGGGATCACCTCCACCGACTGCGGGATGTCGATCAGGAGGGTGTTCGATTTCATGCCGGTGATCGCGTCGTTCGAGATGTAGCCCTTGCCTTCAGTGCTGCTGACGCTGAAGGGGGACATCGTGATGGCCTGGTCGGTCGTCGCGTTGGAATTGTTCTGCTGAGCCGGCTGTCCGGTCGCGGGGGTCTGCTGGGCCGAGAGGGATCCGACGACTGCAAGGAAGGCGGCACTCGCGAGTGCCCGCTTTCGCAGTCTGCTTGTCATCATAGCCATGGTGATACGGTTTTGGAGGCTTTAGTTCTTTTTAGGTTGCTGACATTTTGGAACAGAACCACTGCCGATCGTAGGTCAGGCGAGTGAATTCCGGGGGAGATTACCAAGGGTGCGCTCCAGTGGTCGCGCCCCTCAAATTCGAGGCTAACAAGAAACCCAGATGTGATGCGCTCTGCTGCCCGAAGAGTACCTTGTGGTTGGTCGTTATTTGGATTGAAATGCCTGCGATGAGGCAGCTTCATCTGAAACCGGATTACTCGGGCGATGTGTGTGGGTAGTCCGCTTCAAACTGGACGGGACCGTACCAAGCGCGGTTCCCAGTCGAAGCCCAAAGTAGAGGTCACATTCGATTACCAGTCAGTTGTCACCCCTTTTTCACGTCGACGGCTGGGGGATGAGAACACAGCGCGGCAGAGACCTGAGAACACCCCTGCAGAATTCGCCTTATTAACCGGTAGATCACGCCAGCGATATTGCCACCAGGCGGGCGCGCTTTTACGACGATCCAAACCGCCAGGCACATCGCTCGAACAATGACGCGTGGCACGCCGATCTTTCGCCCGCCACGGTCGGCACGAGCGGCGGATCGGGGATCCGTCTTCACCCCGAACCACGCCCTGACAAGTACTCCGCCCGTCCAGGGCCAGCGGCCTCAAGCCGCTGCGAGCATTCTCGGTGCCCGCTTCTCGCTCCTTACTGCTTTTCCCCGCCATGCGTTCGACGCACCTTCGAGTCCGGATCCGTTGCACGCACATACCGGTCGAGGTGAGCCCCAGGCGCCAGCCAGGCGGGCGTCTTGCGCACATCGGCCGCCGCCAGCGGCGTCTGTTCGCCTGCCGGCGCGCCGGCCCCGCCTTCGGCAGGGCGCATCTCCCACCAGCACTGGCCGAGATGATTGTGCTCGTGGTCGATCACGAAGCCGGCGCCCTGCATCATGGGACCAATCCACCCCATGCAATGGTCACAGTAATCCGAATACTGCTGCAGTCCGTTTGCGAGCAGGAAGCCCTTCGAGGGACAGTGCTGGACGTCGATCCGGAAGAAGTCCTCGCCGGAAGTGATCGAGTATCCCTGGTCGCCCGCCTCCTCGGCCAGCGTGTGCCCCCAGTATTCCACCATGCCCGCGATGCCCTTGCGTTCGATGAGCTCGCGCGCATGGCGCTGGCTGTCGCCGCCGATCGCCTCGCGCCAGAACTCCCGGACGAGTTCATGCCCGCCCATCCGCTCGAGCCAGTCGAAGGTCCACTCGTAGTGACCGCAAAAATCGTAGCAGCCGATCATGACGCCACCTCCCTGATCGCCGCCGGATCCTGCGGTGGCAGGCCGGCCCCCGGCTCGGCATAGGTGTGCCGGCAGCTTCCATCGCCGCCTTCGAGCCGCATCACGTATCCCGCCGCCTCCGCCCGCGCCGCACCCAGGTGGTGGCAGTGTTGGCAGAATTCAGGAACGATGCGCCGGCCGCCGGCGCGAAGATGGCGGATCGCGGGACACTCCCGCACCTCGATCTCCACACGATCGCGCTTTTGAACCACCTCCACCACGGCGCCCGGTTCCGCGGCGAAAAAGGCCCTCCAGTACTCCGCGATCGCCGGCAGCCCGCCCTCCCTCCACGCACGATTCACCGGCTCGTAGTACCCGCGCCCGAGTTCGGTCAGGTAAGCGATCCACCCTCTCCGCCCAAATCGCTCCAACAAAAATCGAAAGGTCGCGTTGATCGCGAAATAGAAGTCCGCCGCGCCCTGCGGTTTCACATCCACATAGGGAAGCGCGCCTTTTCCGGAATCGGTCGGTCGGGATGACATGGATCGTGGAAGCTTCAACGGATAAAACGCAGTTGGATCAAAACCACAGAGGCACAGAGCTCACGGAGAAAGGCAATTGTGGGGAACTTTCACCTCCAACCCCATACACCTCTGAGGTGAGGCATGGGACAGTCTCCCACTGTGTTTTCTGACTCTGTGCCCTCCGCCTGTCCGCCGTAGCCTTGGCGAAGGCGGATGTCTCTGTGGTTCAATTGCGGTTTTTAGGTTCAAAGTAATGCGATGTGCCGGCAGATCAAACGGACGCCCCGCCCGGACCGGAGGACATCGAAATCGAGCGCCCCGGGCGACAGGGGAAATAGTACTTCCGCACGTGCACCATCTTGCGCGCCGCCTCGTCGAACGAGGTGAAGACGCCCGCAGCCACGCCACCGATCAACGCTGCTCCCAGGCAGGCGGACTCCGTGCAGGTGGGCTCGATCACCGGAACGCCAAGCAGGTCCGCGTCCAGCTGAAGCCACGCCGTCGAACGCGTGAGTCCGCCGTTCGCAACGACCGCGCGGGGCTCCCGGGCACCGAGAACGCGGCCGATCAGCGAACGCTGGCACGCCGCAATCCGCTCGAGGAAGCGCCTCGCGGCGACCGCGGCACTTCCTTCCTCGTCACGCCCGACACCCACCGCGGCGGCCGCCTCGACGAGCTTCGATATGCTGAGGTCAGGAGCCAGCCCCCGCCTCAATTCCTCGATCTGCTCGGTGCCACCGGAGTCGAAGGCCAGGCGATAATACCTCGTCGGAGCGACATGCGGCCCATGATAACACCCGGACTCCGCAACGGGATCCTCGATCAGGCTGATCGCAGCAAGCACGGTCCCCGTCGAGATACTCACGTCGGCCAACGGACCCAGTCCGCCGCCCAGCGCCGCCACGTGATGATCCAGACCGCCCACAGCGTAGGGAATTCCCGCGGGAATGCCGAGCAGCTCGGACGCCCTGCGCGTGGTCCGCCCCGCGAAAGTCCCGGGCGCCAGCGGAACGCTCAGCGTTTCCTTGCTCACCCCCGCGATCTGAAGCGCTTCGTCCCACCAACCCTTGGCACGCAGGTCGAGCAATCCCAGCAGCGACGCCGTGCTCGAATCCCCCACCCGCTCACCGATCAACTCGAAGGTCAGGTAATCCGACAGCGTCATGATCCGGCGCGCCCTCCCCCACAGCTCCGGACGCTGCGCGCGAAACCAGGTCCACTTCACCACGGCCAGTTCGGGAATCATTCCGCGAAATCCGACCACGCGGGCGAAGTCATCCGTCTGCCCGAAGTCCGCGAGCTCCGCCGGCGCCACCCGCGCCCGCAAATCCTTCCATACGATCAGCGGCGTGAGCGGCCGATCACTCGCATCGAGCAGGACGAAGCTGTTCGCCTGCGACGAATACGACAGGCCTGCGATGTCCGTCGAGCGCGCGCCGGCCTGCACCAGCGCCTCAGTCAACCCCTGCCGCAGCAGCGCCCACACCTGTTCGATTGGAACCTCACAGGCACCCGGAAACGGCGTGGTCTTCGGAACCGCCACCCGCCCGAGTCCGTGCAGGAGTCCCACCTCGTCAAACAGGCCAACCTTGAAATACGAGGTGCCGAGGTCGATCCCGAGGAACAGCTTCATGTGCCGCCTCCCGTCCCGATCACGGCGCGGATCAGCCGAAGCGTCTCCGCCACCACACGGGTCCCGTTCTCATGTGAAAAGATCGCGTTTCCCGCTTCGTAGTCGCCCCGGGCCGCAGACTCGGCCGTGACGATGTACCCCTGCAGCTCGCCGTTCGCCATCGTGATGACGTGACTCGACGGCTCCGACGCCTTCAACGCCAGCGCGTACTCCACGAAAAATTCTCCGGGCCACGTCGCAAAGATCCGCGACCCGAGCCGTACCACCTGGATCTCGGCCGGTGAACACGCGGCCACCGCAGCTTCAATCCGGCCGTCGGCCGCCGCACGCGTCAGTTCGACCGTCTCCTCCGCTCCGAACAGGTCGCACTCGGCTGTCCTCACCTCGTGTCGCGGCGCGCCCTCCGCGCGCAGTCGAGCCAGCCGCTCACGAGCGGCTCGAAGGCCCTCGACCGCCTCCGCCTCCGCGACGAACTTGCGCGGGCTCATCTCGACGAACCCGTGGCCGCAAGCGACGGGGATCCGCGACGAGAACTCCATCTGCGAAATCGCGCCACGCACGGACCGCCCCAGAATCTCGCCAAGCCGTCGCGCCTCCGCGAGCGTGTTTCCCCGCGTGACGTGGCGCGGGCTCTGGTTGCCCGAGGCTCCGTTGTGAAACAGGAAGCCGCAGGTCGGAGGCAGCACGCCGTCGTGCAGGAAACGGCGAGTGAATCCGGGAAAGTCCCCGCTGATCAGAAGCGAGTCCTCGTGCAGCACGGTCGGGTGCATTGCGCACACCACCATGCAGGCGATCGGCACACCTCCGCTGCGGGTGCGCGCCAGCACCACGGGCACCTCGGGATCCGCGGGACCCGACGGGTCGTGCCGGTTCCCGCCCAGGCCGGTGGTGGTCGCGGACGCCAGCCCAAGCTCCGCGGGCACCGCCCGTTCGATCGCCGCCAGACCTGCCAGCACCATCCGCTCCTCGATGAGACGGAGATACTCCGGATCGACCCGCGGCACCGCAGGATCCGTCGCGTTGCTCACATAGTCCACGGTCATGGGCCCGGAATGCGTGTGCGTCGCCGTCGCAATGATACACTCCTCGGGAATCGACGCCCGCGAAGCGATCCGGCGCCGCACCCGGGCCGCCACCGGCTTGGGGACGAAGATCAGGTCGTTCGCCAGGAACAACACGCACCCGCCTTCGCCACGGAGATAAAACGCCGTGCACAACAGCGGATCGCTCACCCCCGTGCTGTACCGCGGCACGTGAGGGTAACCGAAGAGAAACACGCTCGACTGCGGCGTCAGGTCCACGGCGGCCGAACCCGCCACCAATCCGTCCGCCTTCGTTTCATTCGAAACCGTCATGGGAAGTTGCCGGCAGCCTGCCCGCGGCCGTCGAAATGTAAATGTTATTTTGTGATTGTTTATGTTTCAAATTGACATTTTCGAACATCGCCCCGTCCTTACCGCTCCGTGAGCACGCTTCCCGCCGCCGCCCGACAAGCCAAGATCCGCGACCGTTTCGCGACCCAGCCGAGCGTCTCCGTCGCCGAGCTCGCCCGCGAATTCGACGTGAGCGAGATGACGATCCGCCGCGACCTGAACGCACTCGAAACCGCGGCCCAGATCCAGCGCACCCACGGAGGCGCGATCGTGACGGAGCGGATGGTCCTGGAATTCGACTACCGCGACCGCCGCGCCCGGAACCAGGAGCAGAAGCAGGCCATCGCCCGCGAGGCCCGAAAGCTCGTGAAGCCGGGCCAGCGCCTGATCCTCGACAACGGCACCACCACGCTCGAATTGGCGGGGCTGCTTAAGGACTGCGAGGAGCTGACCGTGATCACACCAAGCCTCGCCGTCGCCTCGGAGCTGCAGCACGCCCCCGGCGTCGAGGTGATCCTGCTCGGCGGAGTCCTGCGGCAGGGCAGCCCGGACCTGACCGGCCCCGTGACCGAACATTGCCTGCAACTGTTCTCGGTGGATTTCGCCTTCCAGGGCGCGGACGGCATCGGTGCGGACGGCGCCATCTACACGTCGGACCTCCAGATGGCCAAGGTCGACATGCTCATGCGCAGCATCGCCAGGCAGAGTTGCCTTCTGGCCGACAGCTCGAAGATCGGCCTCACCGCCCTCGCCCGCTGCGGCACGATGTCGGACGTCCAGTATTTCATCACCGATCACAACGCCTCGGCCGCCGTCCTGCGCCGCTTTGAGAAGCTCGGCCCGACCATCATCCGCGCCAATTCCTAGCCCACTTCCGATTCTTATGTCCTCTACCTCCACGGCCTCCTCCCTCTCCACGCTCGACTGGGCGCGCATCGACCTCGATCGCGTTCCCCACATTCCCGTGCCTCCGCCGGGCCCGCAGTCCACCCTGCTGCACGCCCGCTGCACGAAGCACTTCAAGGGCCTCAGCAGCCAGGTGAAGCTGTTCCCCGTCTCTTTCGAACGCGGCAACGGCTGCGTGCTCGAGGACGTGGACGGCAACCGCTACATCGACTTTTCGTCCGGCATCTACGTCACGACCCTCGGCCACTGCCATCCCAAGATCAGCGAGGCGATCGCGAAAGCCGCGCACCAGCTGATGAACGCGCACGATTTCACCACGCCGGTGAAGACCGCGCTGATGGAAAAGCTGGCGGCCGTCCTCCCCGGCGACCTGAAGGGCTTCCAGCTCTACGACTCCGGCACCACCGCGGTCGAGGCCGGCATCCGCACGCTGCGCGCCGCCACCGGGAAACACGAAACGGTCAGCTGCTTCAACGACTACCACGGCAAAACCTACGGCGCCGTCTCACTGGGCCAGATACGCTCCCACGTATACGGCGCGGTGCGCGGCCCGGGCGCACACATGGTGCCGAGGCCCGACGCCTACCGCCCGGTCTGGACCAAGCCCGACGGCTCCATCGACACCGACGCCTACCTCGCCTTCTACGACCAGTACCTCGAGCGCGCCACCGTCGGCAGCGTGGCCGGCTTTGTCCTCGAACCCATCCAGGGCTGGGCGGGGTCCGTCATGCCGCCCGACGACTTCTTCCCGAAACTCCGCCGGTTCTGCGACCAGCGCAAGATGCTCCTCATGATCGACGAGGTGCTCACCAGCTGGGGCCGCACCGGCAAGTGGCTCTGCATGGAACACTGGGGCGTCGTGCCCGACATCGTCACCATCGGCAAGGGCTTCGGAAATGGATTCCCGGTCACCTGCGTCGCGGTCCGCGAGCAGTACAAGGAGAGCATCGAGTCGATCTCCGCCTCGAGCAGCTACGGCGGAAATCCCATGGCCTGCGCCGCCGCCCTCGCATCGACCGAGGTGATCGAGGAGGAGGGCCTCCTCGCCCACGCCGAGAGGCTCGGCGAGATCGCCCTGAAGCGAATGAAGCGGATGATGGAGTCGCACAAGATCGTCGGCGATGTCCGCGCCAAGGGCTGCCTCATGGGCATCGAGCTCGTCAAGGACCGCTCCACCAAGGAACCCTTCGACAAGGCGGGCGCGCTCGTTTACCAGAAGGCCTTCCGAAAGGGCCTGGCTTGGATTCCCGCAGGTCACATCCTCCGCATGAGTCCGCCGATCGTCATGGACGAAGCGGCGCTGCTGAAGGGACTCGACCTGATCGACGAAGCCATCGGCGAGACCGCCCGCGAACTCGGCTACAGCTGACGCCACCCACTCCACTCCCTGCCACAGCCAATCCCGGTCCTGCGCCCTCCGCGGCGCCGTGATTCAACCGGCAGCCGTCCCGATGAATGCTCTCCTGATTCGAAACGTCCAGGCGGTCGACCCGGGCCACCGCGTCTTTCCCGCCGACATCCTCGTCCGCGATGGTCTCATCGAAACCGTCGCCGCAGCCGGCTCGCTTCGGGTCTCCGGAGCCGATGAGGTCGAGGGCGCCGGACGTCTGCTCACCCCGGGTCTGATCGACGTCCACACGCACGGCATTCTCAAGGTCGTGTACGAGTCCGGACCGCGCGCCCTCGCCGAAGCCGCGGCCGCGCTCGGCCGATTCGGCGTCACCACCGTGGTCCCGACCCTCGTGCCGCGCGACCTGGGTCCCGGTGCACGCGAACGTTTCCTGGCGGATCTCCGCGCGCTCGCCGAGGCGATTCCCTCCGTGCGCGGCGTTCACATCCCCGGCCTTCACCTCGAGGGTCCGTTCATGGCGGTCGCCGGTGCCGCCTGCGCGACGCTCGACGGCAACCTGCCTCTTCTCGAGGAGATTGTCGACGCCTGCAGAAACCGGCTCGCCGTGATGTCGGTCAGTCCCGAGACGCGGGGCATTCTCCCGGTCATTCGCCGACTCCGTGAGCTCGGGGTCGCGGTCTTTTTCACCCACACGCGGGCCGGCCCGGAGGCCACCGCTGCGGCCATCGACGCGGGTGCAACCCATGCCACGCATTTCTACGACGTGTTCTACGCGCCGACCGAGACCGATCCGGGCGTCCGGCCCGTGGGCGCCGTCGAGGCCGCCCTCGCCGACCCGCGCGCGACAGTCGACTTCATCGCAGACGGCATCCATGTCCACCCGATGGCGATCCGGGCCGCGCTCGCCGCCAAGTCCTGGCGGGGCGTGTCGCTCATCACCGACTCCAACATCGGCGCCGGCCTGCCCGACGGTCTCTACGACACGCCCTGGGGCTACCGCGTCCGCGTCTCGCCCGACACCGCGGCGCGCCATGCCGTCAACGGCACGCTCGCCGGAAGCGCGCTCACCATGAATCGCGGCATCGCCAATCTGCTCCGGTGGCTGGATCTCGCGCCCGAACAGGTCTGGGCCATGGGCACCCTGAATCCCGCCCACCTGCTCGGCCTCGAGCGCAAGGGACGGATCCAGCCCGGTGCCGACGCCGACCTCGTCCTGTGGCGCGATGACCTCAACCCCGCCTTCACCTGGCTCGCCGGCCAACTCACCCATGAAGACTCCTCGTTCTGAATTCCGATTCTCCCCCGCGGAATGCATCCCGTTCCGGGACCGCAAGGTCCTCGACCGCGTGCGCGCCATCCGCCGCAAGGACATCACGCGCCACCCGAATCCCGATTTCCGCATCTCGGTGGTCCCCGACCATGAGGTCGAATTCCGCTGGATCTCCGACATCGTCGGGCGGCTCAAAACCGCCGCGGAGTCCGGGAGTCCGTACGTGATGATCATGCCCAATCCCTGGCCGGGGTACGCCAGGCTCGCGCATCTGATCAACACGCTCCGCATCGATTGCCGGCGGCTGCACACCTTCAACATGGACGAATACGCGAACGAGCACGGGGAGGTCGCCCCCGAGGGCTGGAAGTTCGGCTTCATGTATGCGTTCAAAAAATACTTCTGGTCCCAGGTCAGCCCCGACCTCCGCCCGCCGGAGAGCCAGGTCCACGGCCCGACCACCCGCAACCTGTCGTCGTACGGACGCATGATCGCCGACCTCGGCGGCGCGGACGTCTGCTACAGCGGGCCCGGCTGGACCGGACACCTCGCCTTCATCGAACCCGACGCCCCCGAGTTCGCGGCCAAATCCCTCGCGGAGTGGAAACGCATGGGCCCCCGGATCTGCCGGCTCAGTCCCTTCACAATCGCCCAGAATTCCCTTCACGGCAGCTTCGGCGCCAGCGGCGACCTCGCCGCCGTCCCACCTATGGCCGCGACGATCGGTCCCGCCGAGGTCATCGGCGCCAAGCACCGCGTCGACATGCACGCCATCACCGTCGCCGGCACCTTCACCTCCTGGCAGCGCCTCGTCACCCGCCTCGTGCTCCACGGTCCGGTCACGCCCCGCGTGCCCGAATCCATCCTCCAGACGCTCCGCACCGACGTGTGGGTCTCGGAGTCGTGCGCCGCCGACATCGAGCCGCATTGGGAGATCGGCTACTGACCGCCCTCCGCCTTGCACAAGCCCCCCCGCTCCCGCTTATGACGCCCTCCCGCAACGCGCCCGTGGCTCCGGCACCTTCGCAACCGATCTCCCTTCCACGACTGCCGCCGGTCACTGCGCGGCGGCTGCTCGAGAATCCGGGCGAACTCGTCGCCCGCGGCACCCAGCTCGTCCTCGGGCAGTCCTGGCGACCGGAGCCCGAGCCCGACCACCGCCCCGGCCACGTCTGGCTCTCCGCCGCGCACGACCGGCTGCTGGTCATGGCCGAGCTGCCGGACCTCTGTATCCGCACTTCGGCGACAGCCGACCACCAGCATCTCTGGGAGCTGGGCGACGTGTTCGAAATTCTCATCCAGCCGCTTCCCGGCTCGGGTTACTTCGAGTTCCAGATCGCCCCGAACGAATGCCTCCTGCAACTGCGCTACCCCCGCAGCGGCCTCCCGCTCAACCTGGGGATCGAGCAGTACGTGTGGCGCGAGCCCTGCGTCGACCACGCCGTGGCGCGCGACGCCGCGGACTCACTCTGGCGGGTCGCCGCGGTGATCCCCGTCCGCCCCCTCCTGGATTGGTCCGAGGGATCCACGGGCTCGCTCTGGCGGGCGGCGTTCTGCCGCTACGACTACGCCGACGCCGAGCGCTTCGTGCTGTCGTCGACCGCCCCGCTCGGCGCCCCGTCGTTCCACCGGCTCGATGAGTGGCATACGCTCGACGTCCCGGGCGGATTTCCCGCCGGCACCGCCGCTCGCTGACCGTTCGCCCCCACTGCACCTTCCCTCCCCAGGCCATCCCCAACCGACTTCCCTTTGAACGGAGCCCAAAAACTTCCCTCCCGCGCCTGGCTCGTCGTCGGACTTCTCTGGTTCACCGGCTGCCTGAATTACCTGGACCGGGTCACGATCACCACGATGCGCGAGTCGCTGGTGTCGGCGATCCCGATGTCCGACGCACAATTCGGCCTGCTGACGTCGGTCTTCCTCTGGGTTTACGGCCTGCTGAGCCCGTTTGCCGGCTACTTTGCCGATCGCTTCGGGCGCGCGAAGGTGATCGTGCTCAGCCTGCTCGCCTGGTCGCTGATCACGTGGCTCACCGCCCACGCACGAACCTTCGACCAGCTTCTGGCCACGCGCGCCCTGATGGGCATCAGCGAGGCCTGTTACCTGCCCGCCGCGCTCGCCCTGATTGCAGACTACCATCGTGGCACCACCCGCTCGCTCGCGACCGGAATCCAGATGAGCGGCATCATGATCGGCTCGGGCCTGGGAGGCGTGGGCGGCTGGATCGCCGAGCGCTCCACCTGGTCGCACGCGTTCATCCTCTTCGGATCCGTGGGCATCGTCTTCAGCGCGATCGTCGCCCTCCTGCTGAGGGACCGGCCCGTTGCCGGCGACACGGATTCCCATCCGGACCGTTCCCCGATGGGCCTGGGCGAGTCGGTCGTCGAGCTGTTCCGCCACGGTTCCTTCATTCTCGCCCTGCTGTTCTGGGGTCTGCTCGGTCTCGCCAGCTGGGGCGTCGTGGGCTGGATGCCCACCTACCTGACGAGTCACTTTCACCTGTCCCAGGGCGCGGGCGGGCTGTCGGCCACGGGCTTCCTCCAGGGCGCCGCGCTCGCCGGCGTGCTGGTCGGGGGAATCTGGGCAGACCGCTGGAAACGCACCAACCCGCGCGCCCGGATCCTGGTTCCCTTCATCGGCCTGTGCATCGCCGCGCCCGCAATCCTGCTCACCTCCGTCACCGACCTGCTTCACGTCACGCTCCTCGGCCTGGTCCTCTACGGCTTCGCGCGTTCGTTCACCGACAGCAACATGATGCCGATCCTGTGCGACCTGGTCGACGAACGCACCCGCGCCACGGGTTACGGCGTGCTCAACCTGTTCAGCTGCCTCATCGGCGGCCTCACGATCTACGCCGGCGGCCTGCTGCGCGACGCCCATGTCAGCGTCGGCCTGGTCTTCAAGGCCACCGCCCTGTGCCTGGTCGTGTGCGCGGCCATCTTGCTCTGGCTCAAGCCGAGGCGAGCCGCATCCGACTGACTCCTTCCACTTTCCCCATGAAATCCGCCCGACTCAACCGTCTCTTCAATCCCAATACAGGCCGCTGTTTCGACGTCGCCATCGACCACGGGTTCTTCAACGAGGCCGCCTTCCTCTCCGGCATCGAAAACATGCCCGCCGTGGTGGCCACGCTGATCGAAGCCGCGCCCGACGCCATCCAGCTGACCCTCGGCCAGGCCCACCATCTCCAGGCCGCACCCGTGCGCCCCAAGCCCGCCCTCGTGCTGCGCACCGATGTCGCCAACGTGTACGGAACCCAGCTTCCCCGCACGCTCTTCTCGCGGATGATCGCCGAGCCGGTCGCCCAGGCCGTGCGCCTCGACGCCGCCTGCGTGGTCGTGAACCTGTTCCGCATCCCGGACCAACCCGAGGTCACCGACCAGTGCATCCAGAACATCCTTCAGCTCAAACCCGCCTGCGACGCCGCCGGCATGCCGCTCATGGTCGAGCCGCTCGTGTTCCAGCCCAACGCCAAGGCCGGCGGCTACATGGTTGACGGCGACCCGCAGAAGATCATCCCGCTCGTCCGCCAGGCCGTCGAACTGGGCGCCGACATCATCAAGGCCGATCCCACCGACGACGTGTCCGTGTATCACCGGGTCGTCGAAACCACCGGCGGCATTCCCGTGCTCGTCCGCGGCGGCGGACGCGTGCCCGACGACGTCATCCTGCAGCGCACCTCCGACCTTCTCGCCCAGGGCGTCCGCGGCATCGTCTATGGCCGCAACATCATCCAGCACCCGCGTCCGGCCGCCATCACGCGGGCGCTCATGATGATGCTTCACGACAAAGCCACGCCCGCCCAGGCGGCCCGCCTGCTGCGCTGATCCTCCCATGTCCTCGTCGCTTCTCTCCCCGCGCATCGCGGTCATCGGCGCCGGCCTCATGGGCCGCGAAGTTGCCAGCGCCTTCGGGCGCTGGTTCGCACTGCTCGATCATCCGGTTCGCCCGGAACTGGTCGCCGTGTGCGACGTCAACGCCGCCGCGCTCGACTGGTTCCGCCAGGTTTCGACCGTCCGGCATTTCGACACCGACCATCACACGCTGCTGGCCCGCCCCGACATCGACGTCGTGTACGTCGCGGTTCCCCACCATCTCCACGAATCCCTCTACCTTGACGTGCTGCGCGCGGGCAAGGACCTGTTCGCGGAGAAGCCCTTCGGCATCGACCTGGGTGCCGCCCGGCGCATCCGCGACGAATCGGTCCGCCTGGGCCGCTTCGTCCGGGTGTCCTCCGAGTTTCCCTTCCTGCCGGGCGTCCAGCGCGCCATCGCCGAGTATCGCTCGGGCTCCCTCGGCCGCCTCCTGTCCCTGCGCAACAGCTTCCTCCATTCGAGCGACCTCGATCCGGCCAAGCCGATCAACTGGAAGCGCCAGACGCGCTTTTGCGGCGAACCCGGCGTCATGAACGACCTCGGGCTCCACGTCGCCCACGTGCCCCTGCGCCTCGGGTGGAAGCCCGTCCGGCTCTACGCCCAGCTCCAGAAGATCTACACCGAACGCCCCGACGGCCGCGGCGGCACCGCCGCCTGCGACACCTGGGACAACGCGACGCTGCACTGCACGCTCGATCTCCCGGGCCAGGCGGGCGTGCCGCTCACTCTCGAGACCCGCCGCATGAGCCCGACGGATACCAACACGTGGGAGATCGAAATCCTCGGCACCGACGGCGGCGTGCGTTTCTCCACCAAGCGCCCCAAGACCCTGGAACTCTACCGGCGCGGCGCCGAACAGAGCTGGAGCGCCGTCGACCTCGGGTTTGCCACGCCGTTCAAGACCATCACCGGCGGCATCTTCGAACCCGGATTTCCCGACATCCTCCAGCAGATGTGGGCCTCCTTCCTCGCCGAACGCGCCGGGAAGCTCGGCGGGCGCTTCGGGTGCGCGACCCCGGATGAGGCCGTCGCCCACCACGAGCTTTGGGACGCCGCGCTGCGCAGCCATGCGACGCAATCAGTCGTCGCCCTCTGATCCACCATGCCCGGTCGCCCCCCCCATGTATCGGAGATCCAGGGACAACGCTCCTGGACTTTCGCTTCGGACCACGTCGAGGCCGCCCTGACCTGCGAGGGCGGCCACCTCGCGCCGGTGACCTTCCACACCGACGCGGGCCCGGTCCAGCCGTTCTCGGTCGCCCCCTGGACCGGCGGGGAACTCGCCCCCGGTGCACCGGACGTGCTGCGCATGCTGAGGGGCGACTTCTTCTGTGCCCCGTTTGGCGGAAACGGCACGCCCTGGCGCGGCGAACGCCATCCGGTCCACGGCGAGTCCGCCGGCAGTCGCTGGTCCCTCGTCCGCTCCTCCGACCGCCAGGGCCGCGCCATGCTCGAGGTCGCGCTTCGCACGCAAGTGAGACCGGGCCGCATCGTGAAACGCATCGAGCTTCGGCCCGGAGAAACAAACGTGTACTGCCGCCACGTCCTCTCAGGCATGTCCGGTCCGCTGAGTCTCGGGCACCACACCATGCTCCGCTTTTCCGACGGGTCGGGCGACGGACGGCTCGCGCTCTCGCCCTGGCGCCTGGGGCGGGTCTGTCCCGTGCCCTTCGAGGATCCCGCCCAGGGCGGGTACTCCGCCCTTCGCACCGGCGCGGCGTTCCGTTCCCTGGATTCCGTGCCCCTCGCCGACGGCGGCCTCACCGACCTGTCCGCCTATCCTGCCCGAGCCGGGTTCGACGATCTTGCCATGGTCTGCTCGCGCCTCCCACGCCGCGGATCCCTCCAGCCCGCCTGGTCCACAGTTACGTTTCCAAAAGGTGGATACCTCTGGTTCTCCCTGAAAGACCCCCGGGTGCTCGCATCGACGGTGCTTTGGTTCTCCAACGGAGGCCGGCATTACCCGCCGTGGAACGGCCGGCACCGCCGGGTGCTCGGCATCGAGGAGGCGACCAGCTTCTTCCACCTCGGACTCGCCGCATCCGCCGTCCCCAATGCGCTCTCGCGCCGCGGCGTCAAAACCGCGCTGAGGCTGAGCCCAAAGGCCCCACTCAGCGTCGCCTACGTGATGGGAGTGGCGGCGATCCCGCCCGGCTTCGACGTCGTGAGCAGGATCGGCTTCCATCGCGATCACGCCGTGTTTTTCTCCCGTTCCGGGCATCGCTTGGAACATCCGGTTGACCTCGGATTCCTTCAGATGCCACCGACAGAGGACCCGCAAACCCAGACCGGGAACCGCTGACCGTCCGACCCCATGGCCCCTCCGTCCACCCGCTCCCGCCTCGCCGCCCTGCTGCGTACCCATACCGGACCGATGCCCTCCGTGACGCTCGGCTTCGACGGATTCGTCGACGAGATGATCCACCTGGTGGATACACGCCACAGTCTGTCCAACTACGATGCCGTGCCGACCATCGCCGCCTTCGGCGAACAGGTCTCGAGATCCGCCGGACACAGCAGCCTGCGCGAAATCGTGGTCACGGCCGTCCATCCCGGCGGCTGCACCATCAACATGGGCGACGGTCTCGCCGCGCTCGGCATCCCGGTGGACGCCTTCGCCTCGCTCGGAGAGCCTCCGCATCCCGCGTTCGCAGGGGTCACCCGGCGTTTTCGCAGCACCCACTCCTGGGCCTGCGACCCGGGTCGCACCCTTGCATTCGAATTCGCCGACGGAAAGTCGATGTTCAGCTCGGTCACCCAGCTGGCCGAATTCACCCCCGAACGCGTGGCCCACCATCTGGCTTCCGGTCACTACGCAACCGCCTGTTCCCAGGCGCAGGTGATCGCCCTCACCGATTGGACGCTGTACCCGCACATGTCGGCCGTGTGGAAACTCCTCCAGGCCGAGGTCTACTCCCGGTTGACCCATCGACCGTCGTTTTTCATCGACCTGGTCGACCCTTCGAGCCGCTCGACCGGGGACATTGGAGTCATGCTGTCCCTGCTCGCCGGCTTCGAATCCTCCGGTTCCGTGACTCTCGGTCTCAACGGAAACGAGGCCAACGTGCTCGCACGAGTGCTCGGCCTTCCCTCGTGCGATCACACCAATCCCGATACGACGCCTGCGCTCGCAGAAGCGCTCCGCGATCGCCTGCAAATCTCCGAAGTCGTCATCCACCACATCCGGTCCGCCAGCGCCGCACTCGCCGGCACGCGGGCCACGGTCCAGACTCCGTATTGCCCCCGTCCGCTGAAGAGCACGGGAGCGGGCGACCGTTTCAACGCCGGCTATGTGCTCGGTCTCCTGTTGGGCCTCGGACCCGAGTACCGCCTCGCCTGCGCCTGCGGAACTTCGGGCTTCTTTGTCCGTCACGCCCGAAGCCCCTCCCGCGAAGAACTCGCAACCATGCTCCTCGATCCGTCATGGCCGGATTGACCTTCACCCGCCCTCCCTCCGCAGTCCAACGATGAGCGATTCCTCACACGGTCCCGCCTCCAGCCCGCCGCCCTCTCCATCCGGCGAGCCCGGACTCCTTTCGGAACTTCGCCGACTCCTCGGCGATGACCGGGTCCTTTCCGCCAGGGAGGACCTCATCCCCTATTCCTTCGACGGCACGGCCGCCCTCAAATCACTCCCCGGCGCAGTCGTATTTCCCTCCTCCGCCGCCCAGGTGTCGGCCGTGCTCGGTGTCGCGCGCCGCTTCCGGGTTCCCGTCGTATCCCGCGGCAGCGGCACGGGCCTCAGCGGCGGCAGCGTGCCCGTTCCCGGCGCCATCGTGCTCTGCCTGCTGCGGATGAATCGTATCCTGGAACTGGACACGAAGAACCTCACGGTGCTCGCGGAAGCGGGGGTGGTCACCGAGACCATCTTCCAGGCGGCGGACGCAGCGGGGCTGTTTTATCCCCCCGACCCCGGTTCGATGAAGGTCTCGACCATCGGCGGGAACGTCGCCGAAAACTCCGGGGGCCTGCGCGGGCTCAAGTACGGGGTCACCCGGGACTACGTCATGGGCCTCGAGGTCGTGCTCGCCGACGGCTCTGTCTGCTGGCTCGGGAACAAATGCGTGAAGGACGTCGCCGGCTACAATCTCCGCGACCTGTTCATCGGCTCCGAGGGCACGCTCGGCGTCATCACCCGGGTGCTGCTCAAGCTCCTGCCCAGGCCCCAGTCCCGACGCACGCTGCTCGCCAGTTTTGCCCGGATGGACGCCGCCGCGGAAACGGTGTCCTCCATCATCGCCGCCAGGATCATTCCCTGCACGCTCGAGTTCCTCGACTCCAGGACGATCCGCTGCGTCGAGGAGTTTGCCCACGTCGGGCTCCCCAGGGACGCCGAGGCCGTGCTGCTGATCGAGACCGACGGCCACCCGGCGGCGGTCGCCGACGAGGCTGCGCAAATCGAGGCGATCGTGCGAACTCATGGCGCGACCGAGGTTCGCACCGCCGCGGACGCCCGGGAGGCGGCCGCCCTCGCTACTGCCCGGCGCAGCGCCTTCAGCGCGCTCGCCCGGCTCCGGCCCACCACGATCCTCGAGGACGCCACCGTGCCGCGCAGCGAACTCGCGGCCATGGTCCGGTTCATCCAGGACGTCGCCGCGCGACACCGGCTGCAGGTCGCGACGTTCGGCCATTTCGGCGACGGCAATTTACACCCGACCTTCCTCACCGATGAACGCGATGCCGATGAAATGCACCGCGTCGAGCTCGCAATGACCGAGATATTCGAGGAAACCCTGCGCCGGGGCGGTACCATCACCGGCGAGCACGGCGTCGGTCTCGCGAAAAAACGCTTCCTCCGCAGTCAACTCGGCGACTCGAGCCATGCGCTGCTGAAGGCCGTGAAGCGCACGCTCGACCCGGACGGCCTGCTCAATCCCGGAAAAATCGTCGACCTCCCGTGAGCCGGAACCTTCTCCAGTCGCTCGACTACTCCGTGCTCCAGCAGTGCATGCACTGTGGCATGTGCCTGCCCGCATGCCCAACCTACGCGGAGACTGGATTTGAACGCCATTCTCCCCGGGGACGCATCTCGCTCATGCGCGCCATCGCGGACGGCGAGCTGGAGATGAGCCGCACCTTCGGAGAGGAGATGTACTACTGCCTGGGCTGCCTCGCCTGCACGAGCGCCTGCCCGGCGGGTGTCGACTACGCCGAGCTGTTCGAAACCGCCCGCGCCGAGGTCGAACGCACCGGCGTGCTTCGAAACCCCCAGCGCAACTTCTGGCGCTGGCTTTCGCTCCGCCTCCTCTTCACACGCCCCCGCCTGCTTCGCGCCGTGGGCCGCCTGCTCTGGCTGTATCAGACGTCGCGCCTCGATCGGCTCGTGCGCGCGCTGCGCTTGAGCTCCCTGCTTCCCCGGCGCCTACGGGAACTCGAACCCACGACTCCCCGCATTCGCGCCCGCTTCTCCGACGCGCTCATCGCACCGGTCGAACGGCCGCGGAACGGCCCCGACCGCCACCGGGTCGCGCTGCTCACCGGCTGCGTCCAGGACCTCGCGTTCTCCGAGATCAATCGCGCCACCGTCGACGTGCTGCTGGCAAACGGCTGTGAGGTTCACACGCCCCGAAGCCAATCCTGCTGCGGCTCGCTCCACGCCCACAATGGCGACGCCGCAACAGCCCGCCTCCTCGCCCGCCGGCAGCTCGACGCCATCGATCCGTTCGCCTTCGACGCGATCATCTCCAATGCCGGCGGCTGCGGCTCCCACCTGCGGCATTACGACCGGCTGCTCGCCGACGATCCCGCCTACGCGCCGCGTGCGGTCGCCTGGTCGGGAAAGCTGCGCGACATCTCCGAGTGGCTCGTCGAGATCGGATTCCGCGCCCCGAAACCCGGCCCCAGCCACACCCCGCAGCGCATCACCTACCACGAGAGCTGCCACCTGCGCCACGGCCAGCACGTCTCGGCTCAGCCGGAAGCCGTGCTCACTTCCATCCCCGGCCTCGAATTTCACCGCTGCACCGAGTCCTCCTGGTGCTGCGGGAGCGCGGGCATCTACAACATCACGCAGCCAAAGACCGCGCGATGGCTCCAGGAACGGAAGATCGGACACGTCCTCGCCACCGGGGCCGCAACGGTCGCCACCGCCAATCCGGGGTGCCACCTCCAGCTCCAAAACGGCCTCCACGACGCGGGAGCAACACAGACCACCGTCGAACACCCGGTCGTCCTCCTGGCTCGCGCGTATCAGGCGGAGTCCGACAGCGCAGGTGTCGGCAACCCATGATCGTTCGCGGTGCCACCGGCAATCCGCCGATGTTCACGGCGCCATAATGTTCCCCAAATGTATCCGCTGTTAGGCTCGTGGGTGGAAGCGTCCGACCCGTCGCCTCAACATACCCAGCCGCCATGTATGCCTCGTCCTTGATACACTCGATTCGAATTGCCGTTGTCGCAGGATTGGCCGCCCTTCCCGGGGCGGCTTTTGCCGCCTCTCTCACGCCCGGAACGCCCATCGCCATCCCGCACACCCACGGGAAATTCGATTTCATCCGGACCGACACCTACGCGCATCGCCTCCTGCTCGGTCACGAGGGCAATGGCTCGTTCGACCTCTTCGATCTCGACGCCAGGTCCGTCCTTGCTGTCGTACCGACAGGCACGGCTCAGGACGCAGCCGTCGACGTCGGGCGCCATCGCTACTACGTCAGCGGCAACAATCCCGGCCGCACCGTGATCGTCGATGCCAGGTCCTTCGCCATCCTCGGCCAGGTCGCTCTTCCCGCCGACACCGATCTCATCGCCTACGACGCGGCCACGCGCCTCATCCACGAGTCGAACGACACCGCCCCCGAGGAGTGGCTGATCGATCCCTCAACCCGGACGGTCGTCAGCACCCTCCGCTTCAAGGGCCACGGAGTCGAAGACCTCGTCTTCTCGCCCCGCTATCGCCGCCTTTTCCAGGCCGTCAAGGGATCAAACACCATCGCTGAAATCGACCCCACCACCCAATCCGTGCTGGCCCAGTGGTCGCTCGCACCGGACAAGAATCCCCACGGAATCGCCCTGGATCCCGCCGCCGACCGGCTGATCGTCGCCTGTGCCGGAAAACTCGTGCTCATGAACGCGTCGAACGGCGCGATCGTCGCCCGCGCCCCCATCGCCGAAGGCGTCGACGAGATCGCCTACGACGCCTCCCGCCACACCGTTTACTGCGCCAGCCGCAAGGGCCTCATCTCGGTCGTCCGGATCGCCGGAGACACGCTCGTCCCGAAGGGCGACGTGTCTGACGCGAAGACGGGAAGTATCACCGTCGACACGACGACCCACCTGGTCTGGATCGCCTACGGCAACAAATCCGGTGCCTGGGTGCAGCCGTTCACGCCGGCCTCGTGAGGTCCGGCGTACGCGGCTAGTCCTTGGGATCGACGGGCGGCCGGTAGGGCTTGCCCTCCGTGCGTGTCCAGGCGCACGAGTCGCTCACCCTGACCGAGCCCTCCGTCCCCACTACGTAGATACGGTTGGGGCCCGGTTTCAGCGCGATGTCCTTCCAGATGAACCGGTGATCGGGCGACCGGCGCAGGCCCTGCGCCACCCCGTCGACCCAAAGTTCCACGGACTCGCAGTTCGAGTAGACCTTGACCTCGGTGCTCGGCGAGAAGCGAACGTCGTCCCGGCGCGAGGCGATGTATACGAAGGGCTTGGTCGTCCAATTCGCCTTGTACCAATAGAACGCGTCCTTCTTCACGCTGCGGTCATACGTCACCAACCCCTTGTCGTTGCGTCCGGCCGTATCCCCCTCGCGGCGACCGTCCGAACCGAAGTCGGCGAAGTTCCAGATGAACGTGCCCCAAAGGTACGGCCTATTTTCGATCGCGAGCCAGGCATGTTCGTGAAACGCCGCCTGCCACTCCTCGGGATGCCAGGGTCCCGTCGATTCCGAATGGGGCCGCGGCGGCGGATTCTGCTCGTGCTGATAAACGCTCCCGCCCGCGCCGTATTCGCTCAGGCCAAGCGGGCGGTCCGGATGTTTCGCATGCCAGGCGTCGAGCCAGCGACCGAGGTCGGCGTACGAGCCGGTGTACCACCCGAAATACTTGTTGTACCCCAGCAGGTCGGTGCGGAAGTTGCGCGGGTCGTCGTCGCCCGCGTTCGAGGCGCAGGTCGTGAACCGCGAGGGGTCTTCCTGCCTCGCGACGGCCGCTAGACGGGTGATAAGAGGATCCGCGTCGCCGTAGGTCTCGTTGCCCACGCTCCAGCAGAAGATCGAGGGATGGTTGTAGTTCTGCAGGATGAGTTCCTTCAGCTGCTCCACCGCGTTGTCGCGGCCCGCCACCGTCGTCGGAGGCTCGCCCACAAACGGCAGCTCCGCCCACACCAACATGCCCGAGCGGTCCGCCAGCGTGTAGTCCAGGGCGTCGTGTTGATAATGGCACATCCGGATGGCGTTCACGCCCATCTCCTCCATGAGCGAAAAGTCCTCGCGTCGCTCCGCTGGCGTGATCGCATCGCCATGATCCAGCCAGTCCTCGTGCCGGTCCACGCCGTGCAAAGCCAAGTGCCGGCCATTCAGGAAAAGTCCGTGCTGCGGATCGACAGTGACCGTCCTCAGGCCAAGCGGCTGCTCGACGCTGTCGGTCACACCCCCGCTGCGCAGCTCCACAAACACGCGGTAAAGATAGGGATCCGTCCGCCCCTGCCACAGGTGAGGCTTCGGAATGTCCAGCGTCTGCACAACCGCACCGGTCTCGCCTCCGAGGGCCTTGAACGGAACGACGTGTTTCGCAACCACCGCCCCGCCCTCGTCGCGCACCACCACCCCCACCTCGCCCGACGCGCCGCGCGGACCATCGACCAGTGTCCGGACCGAGACCTCCGCGGCCTCCGGGCCGATGTGTGCCGGCGTCAAATACACGCCCACCGATCCATGATCGCCCAAGCCGATGTGCACCGGCGGCACGACGATCAGGCTGACGTCGCGCGTGAGGCCGCCCCACATGGTGAAGTCCCCGTTGGTCGGGATGATCCCATTCGGTTCGTTGTTCACCCGCACCGCCAGCACGTTGTCACCGGGCTTGAGCTGGGCGGTAACGTCGAACCTGAACCGGCTATAACCGCCGCGATGTTCGCCAACCCGCACGCCGTTGACCCAAACCTCGGCAACGCGGTTCGCGGCGCGAAAGTCGACGAACACGCGCTGGCCCTCCCACGACGGATCATACACGATGTGACGCCGATACCAGCCGTCGCCCCGGACGTAATTCGCCCCACCGTCGGCCCCGTCGATCGCGTTCCAGGTGTGCGGTAGGGTCACCGGCACCCAAGCGCGGTCATCAAATCCAGGCGCTTCGAATCCGCTGCCCGCCGGTTTCAACGCGAAGCGCCAGCCCGTGTCGAGCGACACCACCTCGCGGGCCTGCACACGGGCGGCCAGGGCGAGGCAGAGGAACAGGAATGCAAGGACAACACCGGTGGGAATTCGGGGAGGGCGCATGGCCCCACACTCGCAGAGGAAATGAACAGAAGGCAACGAAGCGTAGTTCGATGGGCTGGAATCAAGGGCAGAGGCTGGACGATGAACGTTCGAGGATCGAATCGTTCAACAAACGACTCGATCCGCTCAACCCAGGGCCCGTCCGACTTCCGACGCTTCGTTACCTTCGCCGCTTCCGTTCAACCCCAAAACCGCAATTGAACCACAGAGACACAGAGGTCACAGAGCCTGAAGTTGAGGCTAGGCACGGAATTGGCGCTCGCTTCGAAGGTGAAAGGGTTCGGATACAAGATATCCCCCTAAATGACTTTCTCCGTGTTCTCTGCTTGTCCGCCGTAGCCTTGGCGAAGGAGGACGTCTCTGTGGTTCAAATCAGACTGCGTTATTTAGGTTCAATTCTCCTGCTGCTCCCAATTTCCTTCTCTGTGTCCTCTGTGCCTCCGTGGTTCAATGAGGTCAGCCGTAGGGCGCAAGGCCGCGGACGCCTCAGTTCGGGGTCACCGAGACCAAGATCTGGGTGAAGGAGTGCGCGGGGAAGACCCGATGCAGCGTCGCCCCGGCCGCCGCGAAGGTGTCCGTCTTCGGCGGATACGTGTCGCGCTCCGCATAGGTGTAGGGCTTGTTCTGCAGGTCGCTGCTGTCGATCACGCTCGCGCTCGCCACGCCGGAAAACGTACCCGTGACGCTCCGGATGTCCGTCGCGATCGCCTCGTCGCGGTTGCGATTGACGACATTGATGACCACCCGTCCCGCCGCCCGGTCATAAACCGTGGAGACGTCGAGGTAGGGCATGTCGGGGTAGTCCTTCCCCGTGGAGAACGTCCCGCAGTTGACGTACGAATCGAGCGCCTCCCCGCGGCAGTTCCTCGAGAACAGCTTGAAGGCGTAGAACAGCGGCGACTTGTAGGTCGCGCCGGTCTTCATGTCGCGCCCGAGGATCGAGGTCAGTAACGTGTAGTTCGCCATCTTCACGACGTCCGCATGGCGAAGGAAGGTGTTGAAATATTCCGCCAGCACCAGAGTGGACAAGGGTCCGCCGTTGAAGGGAGGCGCCCACTCGTCGACCGAAAGATACATCGGCTTGCCATGCCGAACCTCCTGCACGGTCTTCAGCTGCGCCCCGGTGATGGTGATCGCCCGGTCGAGGTCGACCTCGTGCTGGCCGAGGAGGCGGTAGTAATCCGTGTCGTTGCCCCAGTAGCGATGGATGGAGAGGTAGTCGGCAATCCCATACAGACCGTTGATCACCTTCCGGTTCCAGTTCACCCAGTCCATGTTGTCCTGGTAGTACGAGGAACCGTTCGCGATGAAATGGAGCGGCGTATCCGGCGAGCAGTGGCGCATGATCTTCGCGGCCTCAACGGCGAACTTGATGTAGTCATTCGCGTCCTTGTGGGCGAGGATCCAAGGCGCGCCGTCGACCTCGTTGCCGAGGCACCAGTACTTGATTCCATAGGGCTTCGGATGTCCGTATTCGGCCCGTTTGTCTGCCCAGTAGGATCCGGTTGGCGCGTTGCAATACTGCACCCAGTCCCCGGCCTCCTCGAGCGTCCCGGTGCCGCCGTTGATGCAGACGACATCATCGGAGCCGATCTCCTTGTTCAATTGGATCCACTCGTCCGTGCCAACCTGGTTTGTTTCAACAGTGCCCCACGCGAGCTCCATGCGGCGCGGGCGCTTGTCCTTCGGGCCAATGCCGTCCTGCCAATGGTAGGTCGACGTGAAGTTGCCGCCCGGCCAGCGCATCTGCGTCAGGCCCAGTTCGCGCGCGGCGTCGATGATGTCCTTGCGGAAGCCATACTGGTCGGCGAGCGGCGACTTCGGGTCATAGACCGGCCCATACAGCGTGTTGAACTTCACGCCGCCGATGTCGCGACCGATCGGTTCCATGAAGATTCCGTAGAGGTGGGGATCGATCGGGCCGACGGCATGATCGATGTCGAACGTAATGCGAGCCGTTCCGGCGAAACCGGAGAGCGGTGCGAGCGCGAGCAGCGAAGCGAGGAGCAGACTTCGATTTTTCATGGGGGAAATGGGGCCGGGGGGGACGGGCGAGCCAGGCCGCACGACTGCGATGGGCTGGGGATCGTGACGACGTGGACGTTCGGCCAGAGGGGACGCCCGATCCAAACACAGGAGTCCGCGAATGCAGCCCTTAACCTGCGTGACCGTCACGAAGGGTATCCGCCCCAGACAGACATCCACGAGCGGCCCCGCAGGGGGCGACACCGCCCCGAAAATCCGCTCTCCAGTTGACATAGGTCAACGCGACCGGGCCCCGCGAGTCGTACGGTTGGCCCTATGCAGACCATCACAACCCGCACGCCCGAGATCCTTTCGCCACGCCACGCCCCCGGCACGCCCATGAATCTGATCCTGGAATCCAACGACCCGTCCGACTATCTGTCAGAATCTGGTGTGATCGATTTCCACTCGACGCCACTGCAGGCGAAGATCGCGGAGATCAAAAGCCTCGCCATCGGCGACGAGAACCAGGCGCGGCTGGCCTTCACTATCGTCCGCGACCAGATCGGCCACTCCTTCGACCTGAAGAGCTCCTTCATCACCATCACCGCCTCCGACACCCTCACATGCGGCGAGGGAATTTGCTTCGCCAAGTCACACCTGCTGGCCGCCCTGCTCCGAGGGCTCAGGATCCCCGCCGGTTTCTGCTACCAGCGCGCGACGCGAAAGGGGTCTCCCGAGTCTGGATACGCCCTGCACGGCCTGAACGCCGTCTATCTGCCCAGCCGCCGGCTGTGGTTCCGCCTCGACCCGCGCGGCGACAAACCCGGCGTTCACTCGGAGTTCTGCGTCGAGCGGGAGCGGCTGGCCTACACGATCCATCCCGAGCTCGGGGAGATCGACTATCCCTACGTCTTTTCTTCCCCTCTTGAGTCGGTCCTGGCGTCCATGCGCGAGTCGGTCGACTGCCATGAGCTGTTCTCCCGGCGCCCCCAGGACCTGGGCGTCCCGGGAGCCGGAATCCCCAAGCCGCAATTGAACCGCTGAGGCATCGCCCTTCGCCCATCGAGCGGCTCGACGCTGAATGATGTGGAGTGCGGTGGCCCGACACCGCCGTCGACGGGCGGGCCTGACCGCCCGCGAGCCGACGCAGGTTTCGAATTCCGAAACCTGCGGGCGCGAGTCGAGACTCGCGTCCAAAGCGGTGCCAGGTCACCGCACTCCACATCGGACAGTCGAGACTCGCGTCAGAAGACGAAATCCCCGTTCGACAGGCTCAGGGCCTTCGGGTGGCTCCGCACTCAATAGGGAAGAAGCGAGAATCGAGATGCGGGAATCGAGAATGTGCTCAGCGTTTCGGAGTGCGGAATCACGATTCCGCCCTGCGCGGGAGGCTCCGCACCCGGCCTGAGCGCAGTCGAAGGACTCCACCTGTCACACAGCGGCCTTCCGGCCGCCGGTGAACCTATTCTATATTCCGGCCTTCCCGCCGAAGGCCCTGGGCTGGTCGAATGGGGTCCTCGCTGCTTCTGTCATCAGAGGCATCGGCTTTGCGCTGCGTGCGCCTATAAGCGCGCCCCGATCAGGGTCGGCAACCCGGGCACCTCTTCGTTTTTTGTGGCCAGTCCTTCAGGCGGCTTGCCTGCGGCTCCACCACGCGTCGGTTCTAGCCCAACTGCCGTACCCGGGCATCCGCTTCGGCCCCGGGGTGGGAGGCGTCACCCTCAGCACCCTGGAATAACGCGGCAAGTAGTCCGCGAATCGCATCCAGCTCCTCCCGGATCTTCTTCAGCCTCGGAGGGGTCGTGTTCGTCACATCCTGAAGGAGCTCGACCGTATCCGCAAGGTACCCCAGCTCCTGCACGGCCTGATCCACTTCGGCACGGAAGTCCTGCATCATCGTCCGTATCGACTCCGCCTCCGGAATCCGCACCGCCTCCGTCATTCCGCTCAGCTGCGCGACCTGAAGGCTGATGATGTCCTTCCGAAGTTCGTCGTTCTTGCCCGTGATCTGCGGAAGCCTTCCCTGGAGTGCCGCCAATTCCTTCGTCGTGGCTTCGTGCAGGGTCTCGATGGCATCGACGAGATCTTTCAGAATCTTGAACACACGCACGCCGTCCCTGGTTTCGGCTCCCATTTCAGCCTGATAGTAGAGGCTCATCTCGAGCACGAGCCGCGTGGTGGAAATGTGCGTCGTGACGTTCTCCAGCACCTGCGCGATCGTCCCGATGTCCTTTGCGAGCAGGACCACGTTCCCCGAGAGATTTCGCGAATAGACATCCAGGAACCGGGCCACGGTGCTCAGCGGCGCCCCCTTGGCTCCGAGCGGATCCGAGGCGATGTGCGCATTCACGGCGCTGAATCTGAAGTTGTCCGCTTTTCGGACGATGGCCTGTCCCTTTTCTTGGATCTTGAGGTTTATGCCAGAGAACGCCTCAAGGTCCCTGGAGAGTTCCGTCAGGGTGTCGTAGATACTTGTACTCTTCCTGAACAGCTCGTGGATCCCCGCCGCGCTCGACGACTTCAGTTCCCGCGGAAAGAGCGCGAGCCCCTTTCGTCCGATTTCCTCATCCCGGTTCCTGATCTCCTGGGCCAGCATCGCCCGGGAGAAGCTCTCGTAGCTGCGGTAATTGTTCGATCCGAGATGCTGCAGCAGCGTCTCCCGGGCTCGCTCCATGGAGTCGCCGTCGTCGGCCCTCCGCTCCTCCTCGAGCATCCTCGCATAGAGCTCTGCGGCCGCCGCTATCCCGCGTTCCGAGGGTTTGAAGCGGATCGACAGGTAGCCGTCCTGTATCGGAATGACGGATGCAAACACCCAGTAGTGGTTTCCGCCCTTGGCGTGATTCTTCACGTATCCCAGGAACAGGCCGCCGGTCCTGATCGTGTCCCAGAGCTCCTTGAACACCGCCCTAGGCATGTCCTGGTGTCGTATCAGGTTGTGGGGCTGGCCTATCATCTCCTCGATCGAGTAGGCGCTGACTCTCGCGAAGACCGGATTGCCGGCGGTGATGACGCCTTTGCTGTCGGTGGTGGAGAAGAACATCTCGTTGGCCTCGAATTTCTGTTCCACTCCTGTCGGCTTGGTTGCCTGGGTGCGCATGCGTTGAAAAGGGTTTCGGACGGAATGATGGATCTTGGCAGGGCGGTGACCTCAGGGACGCCGGATCGGACGCATCGGCTCCGATCTCCGACAGTCGAACGTCAACCGTTCGAAAGACCCGGCCGCCAATGCCGGACTCCGATTTCCCCGCCAACGGGCTTATGTAGGTGGTTGGGTCATGGAGGCAAAACCTAAGCCGCCATAGACGGCGGCACTTCCATAAGCATCAGGCTTGTGAATACTTCGGATCGTCGAATATTCCGCGATGCCTTTCCGGCCTTCACCCGGGCTTCCGCAGTCCGCCAGGGAAGCCATCCAGTGGCACCGAGGCAACTTGCACGTGGTCAATCAAGCAAACTTCCCCGGCACCTGCGTATTCCGCGATCCTGGGACAAGCCTGTGAACCGGGAAAAAATGCGGGTGCCCCGTCTTCCCCACGAATCCGGAGCACCCGCACACCCTAAACCAACTCGTCAGAATCCGCGATGCCGCGTCCGATCCGGTAATGAGTTACCTGCCTGCCAGACTCCTGGAACCACGGTCGCCAGGGCCGGCCTGCCTTCTGATCCGAGGGTACCGACTGGTCGAAGGACAAGGTCCTCCACTGAAATGACTCCAAGAACTCCATGCTCGTCCCTGACACCCGTCTGGTGAGGCAACCGGGCATCCAGATCGACAAATCCCACATCCCGCGGAACGGACAAGCCCAACGAATGCAACGCGTCCATAAGGCAGGGTGCATGTCCAAGGATGACGTCGGGCCCGTGACGTTCATACCACGAAGCGAGGATTCCGTTCCTTAGCGCCTGCTTTTCGTACGTTTTGTCCCCGAATTTGTCGCCGTTCTCTGAGGAGAATCGAAGCACCGGGATCACATCCTCCAGCTCCGATTTGACCATCTCAGAAAGGAACCCGCAGACGCATCCTCTCTCGCATTCGGCGGCCCGATCCCATTCGTGCGGGATCACCAGCCCTATGCGCCGATAACCAGCCGCGCGCGCACGCCGCACCGCAAGTTGCGTGTTTCCGCAGCGGTCGACTCCCAGGCCGCGAATCGGTAGCAGGCCTGATTCCAACGACACACGGGATACCGTGAGCCATGGACCGATTGCCAAACCGTGGGATTCCATCACAACTCCCACAGCCACATGGCGTCCAATCACAGCCATGAGCTCCGCCTCGGCCAGCTCCGTCGTGCCATGCTCGATATGCACCAGGGCATATCCAAGCTGTTCAGCTCGTCGACGCGCGGCGTCCAGGCAGTCGTTGCGCCAGTAGGGGCAGCCTCGTCCCGGGTTCGTGACATAGGCCAACGTTCCTCGACGGGATTCGATCGCACCGCGCGAAGAGACAGCGTTTGAATTCACCTGCGATAGGCCCCGTCTTCCACGGATTTCCCTCGAATTCCACGGCCCTACGACATGACGACCCGACACAGCGGGCCCGAATCCCCCGCCTGAGTCGCCAGCACTCGAACCGACCTCGGGTGCGCCGACACCCCTGCCCTTACGCGATTCATCGCGGGTTAGGGCGGGCGATTCTAATGGCCTGAATGCGGTGATCATCTGAACGGTCTCTATCACGAAAATGGCGTCGCCTAGGCTTCCTCCGCGCCACGACCGGCGCAGCATCCGTGCAACCAAATCAGTGTGATCCGCCACCACCCGCCTCAAGCAAGACGACTTTGGTCATAGTGCGTTTAGGAAGGAAGTACTAGGCAGTGTTTTCAGACCTCGATGGAACATTTAGACGCTTGATGACACGTAGCTTGCGCTATGTTGCATGTGGATCGTTTCGAGTTGCCGGAGCCGCTGTGGGAGCGGCTAAAAAAATTGATCTGACGCGACCCGGAAACGGGATCTGGCAGATTGTCACAGAGGCGGTCGGC